>WNFD01000024.1_pt1 | contig 120728 bp, 184 predicted proteins | sample 5400491 | NCBI WGS metagenome assembly WNFD01 (sample SAMN13153343, study PRJNA577476) | soil metagenome | isolation source: 120 cm saprolite under Douglas fir tree site 2 hole 2 replicate 2 | place: USA:California | collected 2015-04-18 | reverse complement strand
AACCCTATCCCAAGCAATTCCCATGCCAACCCTACTGAACACCCATTCCTGTGTCAAATACCCCACAAAGCGTAGCTAACCCACCGGTATGATTCTTGCAAAGCCCACAAGTAGCACCCCTAATGAAAAGCCCTTAGCATCATTAGTTTTATTCACTAGCATCCATGCACATAATCTGCGCATAATGGGGTCCAACCCAATACGAGGTCGAATGGAGTTTTTTGAAACACTGGCTATGTTGCTGATCGGTGCGATGTCGATGTTTTCCCACAATGGTAGTGGTCGCTAGTTGACTCTATCCGCAAGGTATGCGCATAATGGTGATCGATGAAAGCTAAACCCTGCCGCTTGACCTTCAATGGACAGCGCTATCAGATCAATCAAGATGGATCGGTTTACTTGATCGTTTCCGATCCCTACGCCACGGTACAAGCGCCCGCTCCCGAGTCAGCCGATATCGCCAAAGCGGTTAGAACAGAAGCCAGCCGCATACGCCGCAATCATCGCGCTCGGGTGCGCTCCCAAGTTATGCGCGAAATGGGTCTGGTCAAGACTCCTTACGGGTGGGAATGAATGGAACGCGAATTAGCTAACCCTTGGCTATGGTTTGCGGCTTGGCTATTGGTCTGGTCGCTGATTGCGAAGGTTTCGCCATGATCGAGGAATGCCTAGACATGCGCACACCGGCAACCGATCACACTTTCCATCTATCGCCCGAGGTATCGATCCACATCTACAAGATCCCAGCGGGCAACCTTGGGCGCGTCAATGAGAAGGTCGCTCGGCTGAACAAGCGGGCATTGAAACTTGGCCTAGTCCCGATCGTGCTCAACTCCCACGGGATCGAGGAGAAGGTTACGCGGCATGAAATCACGGGTGCCGAACGCAGGACCACTTTGCACTTGCTTTCGATTCAAGGCGAAACGCCTACCTTAGCGGGCTGGCAATTCTTGGCGACCTTGCAGCATTTGACCGACGATCAGGGCGCTCCGATGAACCTTGTGCGTGCCGTGCCTGGTAGCGAGGGGCTTCTAAACGACTACCGGGCGGTTGCGCAAAAGTGTGATCATTGCCAAGTCAGCCGCCGTCGGATCGACACCTACGTAGTGCGCCATGCCGAGTCAGGCGATATCAAGCAAGTGGGATCGAGCTGCTTGGTCGATTTCATTGGGACAGAAGATCCGACCACGGTGCTCGCCCGATTCACCTACCTTTTGTCGCTTGCTGGGATCCTTGAATCCGAGGAGTCTTACAGCTCGGGTGATCGGCGCGATTATTCGTTTAGCTTGGAAGATTATCTCGGGTGTGTGTGCGCGTGCGCCCGCGAGCATGGTTTCACGACTCGCAAGGAAGCCCGCGACAGTCAAGGGAAGGTCGCCACGGCAAGTCAGGCGATGAGCGTCCTATTTCCCGCACCGAAAACCACTAACGAGCGCTGTTACTGCGGCAATCGCGATCCACGTCACGTGCAAGTATCGGCCGACGATCAAGCCAACGCACTGGCGGCGTTGGCTTGGGCTCGCGAGACCTTGACCGATCGAAACCAATTAAACGACTACCTTTACAACTTGTCGGTGGTCTCAAGCTTGGAGTCCATCGATCACAAGTCAGCGGGCATCGCGGCAAGCTTGATTCCTTGTTACGCACGGGAAATGGAAAAGGCGATCATCGCCAAGCGCGAGCGGGTCACTCAAGCCAATAGCCAGTACGTTGGCCAGGTCAAGGATAAGGTAACCCTGACCGCTCAATTGATTGGCTTGCGCTCGTTTGAGACCCGATACGGTGATTGCCACATGCACCGATTCTTAGACGGTAGCGGCAATGTGTTGACGTGGTTTGCGTCCAAAAGCCAGCACGCCCAAGTCGGGAGCACCTACAAGGTCATCGGTACCGTCAAGAAACACGAAAGTTATCAGGGCATCAAGCAAACGGTTTTAACCCGGGTCAAGCTAGAGGTTATCGAGGTAAACCAATGATCACGATCTGGGTCTCGCGTACAGAATACGACGCCATAGAATGGGCGCTTGACTGTATGCGGCAGAACCCGGGCGAGGGCTTCGATCAAACCTACGATATCAAGGATCTGCCGACCCTGAGCAAGCGTCACAATGTACTGACCGGGCGTTACTTGCTGATCCACGAGTACGACGGCACAGATTTAGATGCAATCCTAGATGATCTTCTGTATCGGCTCGAAAGCCAGGCCGTTGATATGGCCGAGCAGGACAAGCGTATCAGCGAAGTACGAATGCTCAAACGTCTAGGCGCTAAGATTCGCCGGTCGCTAAAAGAAACCAGAGGGAAGGATCTGGCTTGATCTTATCCGCAAGGTATGCGCATAATGGCTTCCCGTTGCAGTAAACTCTAACTCGAAAGGTAGGCAAAATGGCTGAAGCAAAAAAGGCGACGTTTATCCAAGCGATCCGCGAGGTTTTCGGACTCAAAGCGGGTCAAACGGTGTCGGGTTTCGCGGCTGAGTTGAAAGCCTTGACCCCAGAAGATCGCGTTTATTTCAAGAATCACTTCCGGTCGGCAGGGTACGAGATCACGGACTAAGGTAGGGTCCGGGTTAGCGCAAGCTTAGGATCTACGGCAAAGACTGACCCCGCTGCGGTGCGAGCTAGGGCCAAACCGAATGCCGAGCTAGCTAGGTTTTAAGCTTGCGTTTTCCCTAATCTTACTTTGGAGGGAATTGACTCGCCATGATGATATACGAACTAGGCAATGCGCTAAACAGACACGCGCAAACAGCAATTGTCGCTTGTCCTGATGCCGAGTGGCATCATAGTTTTGACTCGGTTCGGCTGGCAACCTTCATGGGCCGCGTTCACGAGGATCCCTACTTGTGGCGTGCGATCAGTGCGATGTACGGGGCGCGAGCGCTGGATCACGTTTGCGAAGGTTTTGACCGGCATGTGCGTTTTGCCGGTTGGCTTATGTCCACTCAGGGGCAAAAGCGCACATTTCGGCTTTATCGGCGCTTTCAGCGGGAAGCCAACCGGCAGATTAGGCCATTCCGTGAACAGATCGCCCGCTTGCAATGGCGGATATCGGTAATCGAGACCAGCGGAGGGGGCGTAAGATGATGAACTATTTTGAGCTGTACGTTAACCTCGGCAATCAGGCAATGCACGATGAGCACGACATCGCAAGAGCATTGCGGCAAGTCGCGGCACGTTTGCAAGTGATTGGCGATAAGAGTGGAGTGATCCTTGACGTTAACGGTAACAAGGTCGGAGCGTGGGAGTTTGGCGAGCGCAAGCGTCGATTGGAGCACTTAGATCCATGACATTAAAACAGTTTATTCGAGACAATCGAGCCGAACTGGATCAATGTATCGCCCGGGCGTTAGGTGAGGATAAAAACCCGCGCCCGAATGATGAGGAGCGGCGTCGGTGGATCTTGAATGATGAACGGCTTTATAATTGGGCGCGTTCATCGGGAGTCAGGATTTAAATAAAGGGGAATTGCCCATGAAATGGACAAAAACAGAGATCGCAGCCATCAATGAACAGATCAAGGATATCGGCGAATTTCGCGTACACTTGCTTGATTCGCGCCTAGGTAACGTGAGCGCACGCCTTTGGCACCGACACGGTCATAGGGTCGGATATGCCAATGGGGGCGGATTCGACAAACGTGGGTCGGCGCTAGGCGATGCGATCCAGCTATTTTTTGCTGAGGAGTTGAAAACGCTTGCGCTACCTCGGCGCGACGTTCGCGGGCGAGTTGTTAAGGGTTATTATGGCCTATACGAGCGCAAAGACGACGGCACGCGCTTTGTTGACGGCGCTTGTGGACTCGATCGAATGCTTGACATCCTAGTGGGTCTTGGATTCAGGCACGTGCGGCTGATCACGATTAACAATGATTCGTGTATCGTTTTGGCGACCGGCTTAGAGAAAAGGAAAGAGGGCCGCTCATGACAGCGATTGAAGTAGCGCAGTTAGTGAAAGAACACGGGTGCCAAGTGTTTCGACCGACGAAAGATCAACCCGGACAATACGACGCGAAACCCTTCTATTCCGGCAATAAACGTGGGTGGGTGGCGCTGGACTCATTTTCGGCGAGCGCGATCCTTGTCGTTTATAATGCGCTCAATGAGACCAACCGTGCCAGCTACACCGCCATACCGCTGATTGGGATGGCGAAACTCGCATTCAAACTGCTAAACTCGAAACAAGCGAGGTAAAGAAAATGGGAAAAATGGACAAAAAACCGAAAGTTAAGTTAGTGGGAGAAGATGGGAACGCATATTCTATTCTAGGAAGATGTCGGGAAGCGGCACGTAAAGCTGGCTGGTCGGCTGAAAAAATTGCCCAAGTAATGAATGAAATGCGCGCGGGCGATTATAATCACTTGCTGGCTACCGCTTGCGAAAACTTTGACGTGAGGTGAAAATGGGATGGGATTTTGGAGTAGGCTACAGCAAAGCGGACGTGATCAAGGAAAATACCGCGCCAAGCGAAAATGAAAAATATAAGTCAATCACGCTTGCGCACTCGGTTCGCGGTAATGTTCTATGGAGCGTTCGCGAAGTGACCCACAAGGGCGGTAACACCCCCGGCAAGGTTGAGCGGCACATCTTGTGCGACTTGCTAGGCAAAAATGATGGTGATTGGGGTTACAAGGGAATGGATGAGAGCATGGGACCTTACTACTACTCGTGTCCACTTCCGTATCTCGACATGGTGCCGCAAGTCGCCGATGCCAATTGGCGCGAAAAGGTCCGCGAATATCATCGCAAGCAGGCGCGTACGTTCACGGTGGGCGAAACGATCACTTTCATTTCAGGCACCCGTCCGCCCGAACTAACGATCACAAGTTTGCGACCCTTCAAGGGTGTTTATAATGGGATTACCTACAGTATCCCGAAAAGGTTGATTCTTTGAGGGAGTTTTCGGGTGTGGGATCAGGATGCCCTAGCGGTATGATTGATCATAAGTCCTGATTAGGCCAGGCAAGCGATCATAACCAAGATCCTGATCCCACGTCCGATGATTTTCTCAAAGGGGACAATATGACCGCGATCGAAGCCTTGCGCATTCTTGAGAACGTTTGGGGTGGTAGTGGCACCATAATCGGCTTGCATGATGCCGGTAGTCTCGAAGGGGTTGCGCTGCCCAAGGAGACTTTACTCCAAACCGCAGCGCGCATCGCCGGTGTTGACGTGTCGCAGGTTGAATCTTTCGATCGCCTGACTATATCCCGCTTGTGTTTTGCGAGAAGGAGTGAGCTGGCGAGGAAAAAATCCCCTTGACACTATCCGCAAAAGATGCGCATATACCTTTTCACGTTATTAAAGCGCAAGCCAAGGGGAAGGCAATGCCATTTAAACAGCCGAGCAAACGGATCACATGTAGGTGAAAGATAAGGCGATCATGCCGATCATGACCGACAAAATCACTGCACGGACCCAAAAAGCCCGATCAATACAAGTGCTAAAAGAGTATGGGTTTGCGGTGCCGACTTTCCGGTTGTACGATATTGCGACTTTTCGCGATGTGATTACACCCAAGTCAAGCGATCCTTGGGCGATACTGAGACCGCAATACGGAAGCGTCGTTATCGCCTATCAAAACTTGATCGGCTCTTTCGTCCGCCCTTGCCCGTTGACTCCTCGGCACGGTTTTGTTGATTCGCGGGTTGTGTCGGATCTGGCAGAAGCCAAGGCAATTGTGGATGAAACCCGGAAAGCGGACCCACAATCCGAAATTCTGGCAATGGCACCACTCAAAGCCACCCATTCTGCGATCTGGACCGAGGGTCAATTGTCGATCGGCAAAGGCAATGATGGGGCTACGGCTGGTACGTCAGCCAAGCTAATTCCGACGTTGGGCGATCCGCTAGTGAGGTATGAAAATGACTCAACTTCAACCGAAGTAAAAAATGCGGCCGGAATCACTGACTCACCTTATGTCGAATTAGTTTGGAAATTCGGGACATCTTTTTTCCCTTATTTCGTGCAATTGCGCAATGGCCCCAAACTTCCCAGCACTCTTGACTATATCCCAAAAGCATTCACTGTTCAGCATGTGATCAGACCCGAGGGATCTCTTTTGGAATGGGAAACGAAGTGTAAGGCTTTCCAACCGGGGACGGTCGTCTATCATCCCAATGACCCGGCGAAGTCTTCCCACTACAGCGTGCATTGTGTGACCCATCAAATTCCACTTATCATTTCGCGTGAGCCCAAGGTTGGCGATCGGCTAGTTCCTAGCGATACAACCCGACGCACAACGGTAGACACGCTCAAAATCAAGCAAGGGTTTTTCATTGGAGCATCGATTGAGTGTGAAATGTCGGAGGCGGCGCGGCTGATGTTAGTTGGTTGCCATAGCGCGGCTAGTTGGGTCGGGACCCATGACATTCTATTAGGTGCCGCGCTCGGATGCGCGTACCGTTTGATCATTGTCGAATGTCTAGGCGAGGCGCGGCATAATCCTAATCATAAGCGCAAGCTTAAGCGTGATCATGTCTACGAAAAAGCATGGGGTCGGGTATTAACTTCTCCTTCGACACGTCAAGCTTTTTGCACTGCGTTAAAAATGTTCACGGATCGCCATTGGGAATCTGGTTATGGTGGACCGCGTTGGTTCGAGGTGGGCGCACACGCTTGCATGATCTTCAATGCGTTACTGGACAACGATCCGACTCTCGCCTTGGAACACCTAAACCAGACTATTAACCTTGTGCATAATGGCGGATGGGCGTTCAATAAGGTGCTCGAAAAGTCCGAAATGGACGTATGCGCTAAGAATCCAGCCAAGATCCTACTCGGGTGCGCCCCTTTGGCTTACCGGATCTTAGAAGCCGAACAAGCCGATTGGCGCGATTGGTTCAAATATCGCGAGCACTTCCACCTAGATAAACTAGACAAACGTTTACCGCAATCTGGAGGCACAAAGTGACAGATCCATTTAAGACGTTAGTCGTACCGTACAAGCATTGCGATCACCCACCTACTCTTGTGATCAATGGTGACAAGTGGGGAGTATCGGCTGGTACACTCAATGTGTGCGAAAAGTACCTAAACCGATTCGATGTGTTGCTCAACCTTACCTATAAACCAGTAAGGCAACATCATAAGATCCCTATCCCTGAGCTAAAGCGATTCGAGCGCATCGATCGGTTTGTCGAGTTGTTGCTTGATTGGCCAGACATGGGAGTCACCCGGCTATCGCTCAAGTTTTGGCAAGAACTGATCAAGTGGCTGCAAGCACGCGAGTACAAGATGTTAGTTTGCTGCGTCGGTGGGCACGGCCGCACTGGTACCGCAATTGCGTCACTGATGGTCGCAATGGGATCGGCTCCCGAGGATGCGATTGATTGGGTGCATGATCATTATTGCCGCAAGGCGATCGAGACTCAGGGGCAACAGAATTACATTATAAACCTTGTAAAAACTCGAAAGGAGTGAAATCTAGATCCGTAACCCCGCTTGACATTATCAACCGGCTTGCGTATAGTATGCACAACAACTCAAAAGGGAGGTAAAGCAAAATGCATTACAAGGAACAGGAGTATGTGAATATCAATGAAGTGAAGTTAACGGTTATGGCACGTAGTCTGGTAAGTGGCGAGGAGACAACCCGCGAAATGACGATCGCGGATCTCCAAGCGGAAGCTGCTAAATGTGGCCTTCACTCAACTCACGGGCGGCCAATCAAGTGGGCACGGTCGATTCTGCTCCAATTGCTTAACACTTGGAATGGGATCCAGTCTGATTACAAGTATTGGTCAAAAGATTTGATCGATCCTGTCGTGGTCGAAGTAGAGGCACTGCAGGAAGGTTCCGAAAAGGAAAGCAGCGAAGCGAACTAAAAAAGGAATGGGAAGGGTGGATTGACCGAGAGTGCTAGCAGCGTAGGGCCGATAGAAAGGCTGGTAAGTGGCGAGAAGGGAGCTAGCCTGGAATCCTGACTCGCCCGCCCCATGTTAATAATCAAATTTTCACAAACGAGGTGATCGTATGACATTATTGGGACAAGTCCAAAAACAGTGGGCAGTAGTCAAAGGTGAATGGATTCGAGGTTATACCGGCACGGGGCAATTTATTCCCAGATCGGTCGTGATCGTCAATTCGGAGGAAGAAGGGAACAAGATTCTTTCAGACGCCCACGCGACCAGATGTTCGGAGTGGTATCTCGTGCCAGTTGAGGAGCAGGAATGACGCCCGATCAAAGGCGGATCGAGCGCCTACACATCGTTCAAACGCTAAAAGAACGTGCCATGTTGGAAAAAGCTGCCCGAAAAAATGGCGAAACGATCTCCGCATTTGTTAGACGCGCCATTTCAGAGCGGCTGCACAAGGAACAGGTACAGGAAATAATCAAGAGCATCGAAAAGGCAACTTGACATGCGCATGATATGCGTATAAAAGGAATCGACCCATGAAGATCCGTGAGACCGCGAAAGAGGCAAAAAAGGTCATTACTCGCAAAAATTGTCCTTTAAGAGATGAATGGCGCACATGGTCGGAAGAAAAACAGAGCGATGCCTTATTTATGGTCTGTCCAGCCTGCGGGACAAACGGATCGCATGTAGGTGAAGGTAAGGAGATCATCCGAACATGACCGACAAACAACAACACATCGTCGCTCAAATGATTGGTGAAGCTCTGGCGCATATGGGCTATGATTCAGCCGACTTTCCGGCACAAGGATTTGTCAAAATATGCTCTAATTATCTGCGTGCCATAACCGTACGTTTCAATGCTGAAAAATTCCAGCAAACTGTATATGCACGTATGGATCGGAAGTGGGAAAAAGTGAGAGGAGTAAAAAAGTGAGCAAAAAGAACAAACGAAATGGGCCGGTGGAATTGACTCCCACACAATTGAAAATGAGAATAGATGCGTTCCATCGCAAAGTACAAGATGCAACCCTTTCCCCAATCCCACTTGATACCAGCCAGACGGTGATTGTGCGGGCACATTGGCGACGGCAATATCATCATCTTGCCCGCTACCCCAAACTCCTCAATGCGGTGAGGCGGGAACTTTCCAAAATAATCCGCGAACAGACGAGGCCCCGATAATGGATTATAAAACGTTCGTAGAAGAAGTGTTTGGCCCGGTTGTTAACAAAAACCAATATGACATCATGGTGCGGATGATCCTCTCTGTCGCCCGGAATGAGTTGACTAGGCGGATAGCAAAGCGCGGTGTAATCACGGAGTCAGAACATAAGGCCACGCTTTATCGGTTTAAAGGGAATCATAACTCCAGTCCGCGCTGGGATTGGGTCCACAATCTGATGAAGGATGGCGGCTGGTATACCACCCGTCAACTGGCCGAAAAAACCGGGGAACAGATGTCGTTGATAAGTGCTTGTGTCAGCCGACAGGCCAAACTGAAGCGTATAAAAACCAGAAAAGTAGACGGGAAAGTGCAATACCAGCTCCCAGAGGCGAGCTAAAAATGACTGATTGGGCCGCATTTTATAAGCAAGTTGAGCGCTGTAAACCTGATATGCTCGCATGGATGCGCGAACTTGCCACCTCATTCACCACACGCACAAGAACTCAATGTTGCCTTAGGAAAGATGACTCTGAAGTGATTGAAAGAAATGACGATGATTTTGCTGTAGCCTTCCAGGTTTCGCGCCCCGATGGCAAAAAACTCGACGTATTATTTGAGATTTGGGATTCAGGTGACACCGATGATGGAATTTACGGCAAACATGGGAATTTCGTGTTTCACTTGGTCGAGGAGGGCGGGCGGGTCATCCATCAATATATTCCGAATAACTACAGCGATCAGGTGTGGGTGGATTACACCGATAATGCTGAGTGGGATTTGAGGCGGCAACACATCATTGCTACCACTGATGAAACCCGCGAATTGATTAGAAGGTGGTCGAGAAATGAAATCCTGGTAGAGCACCGGGATTATAACTTTTTTTGAACATGTGCATAATGTGTGCAATTACGGGGAGAAGGTGGTCGAGAAATGAAAACTAAAAAACCAGAACCATGCTATGAGCTAGAGGATTTCAAGAAAAGGGTTGAAGCCTTTATCGGGATGCCGACAACAATGATACGGCGAACGTCAAATAGAGCTGACTTTTTGGCGCATTCCCCCACTGGCCTACTTCTTGGCAAGATAGGTGTTTATAAAAATAATGATTTGGTGTGGGAATTTGGTTCCAAAAGTGAATTTATACCACACGATGACACCAATCCCACATTCGACCCATGGAAAGCCTTATGTGCATTGTGATTGCTTATGCCCACTAAGCTAATATCTTTCGGATTCAAATACGGCAAGCCCGAAAGGTTTGTCGATATCCGAAAGCTATTCCCTCGGAATCCCTATCACAACAAAGTGCTGCGTCCATTGCGTGGCGACGATCCAAAAGTCATTGCCGACATCTTAAAGACTCCCAACTTCGAGGAAAGTTACGCCACGTTCGTTAATCTGGTTAAAAACATTCCTGGGGTGGTCTACATCGGCTGTACAGGTGGACATCATAGATCGGTTTATCTAGCCAATCGATTGGGTGCCGAGTTAGGAATCCTGGTAGAGCACCGGGATTATAACAAACGCTCTTGACTTTTTTTGAACATGCACATAGTGTGCAATTACGGGGAGAAAAAGTGGCTCATTACACCGATAAACAGCGAAAAACCATTCTCGTAAAAAAGTGGGAGCAAATGGCGGCACTCACCCGAGAAAAATGTTCGGGTATCGGTAAAGGTGCCTGCCTTGTTCCATTTAGCTGTTGCGACCGCGTATATTGCGAAATAGCAGCTCGATATGCAAAGCAAGAATACGGCGTAGAGCTAGAAAAAACAGACCACCCGACACTTCCCTTTATGGGACCTAACGGTTGTACCGTCGCACCGCACTTACGGCCTATCTGTGCTATCCATGTCTGCGAGCGCAGCTACATGGCAGATCGCCCCTTCGCAAAAGCGTATTTCAAACTTCGTGCTAACCTCGATAGATTAGAGGATGCAAGACGTGCAAAGGGGAAAAAATGAAAAGATTGGTAGCAGCCTTTGTTTTGGTGAGCCTAGCGGTACATGCACAAGAACCTGAATTCAACGTTGCTTTAGGCAAAGGCGCACTCGAACACAATGAAACCGGGAGTAGCGATACCGCTATTGGATTTTATACGCTCAACTTCAATGTTAGTGGCAATGGCAATACAGCGGTTGGCAGCTTTGCATTGTGGAGCAATGGTAGCGGAAGCCAAAATACTGCGATTGGCCAATATGCTGGCACCGGCTTGCTTGGCCATTTGATGAATACCACCGCCATCGGATTTGGGGCCGTCACTCGGGCCGACAATAGAGTCCAGCTTGGCAATCGGGATGTGGAATTGGTCGAAACGCATGGAGACTATCATGCGGCAGCCGGAAATGGGTTTATATTCAAAAGTCCCAATGGCCGGATTTGCGTAAAACTTTCACTCGGTAACGATGGAAGCTTTACGATTGTAGATGTAGCTTGCCCTTAAATAAAAGGTACGGAGGGGAAAAAAATGGTAGCCAAGGTTCATCAAGTCGAATGGCATCGAAACGGAATCTGTGGACAAGGATTTTGGGTGGTCCTATTCGACGGTATTAATCACAGTGTTTCCGGTGCATTTCCTGATGCCAATCTTGGGCTGATGGTGGCCATCGTTCACGAGCAAAAGAATTATTGCTCGGTATTACGGGTGGCAGACTTAAGCGATCCCTCGAAAAAGGCGTCGTTTGGAGTTAACTCTTGGCGAGGCGATTATTTTGAGCCGGAGTTGCGTGAGGCAATCAAAGGCTGGTCAGACACTGGCAAAATGGGAGCATTCAGTATTCCGGCAATGTTTCGGAAGCGGTTATGACACTCAAAACCGAAACCAACACCGAAGAAATGGGGAATCGCGTTATTAAAGCGTTTTCTGACCAGCAAGAGGCATTCAAGGCTAAAGGATTACTACTTCCAATAGATCCGGGCCATGACGCGGTGCAATTTTTTAACCACGGTCATTGGTGGATTACTTGCCTGGATTGCAGTCGATTTTGGTTGGTGCATGATGCGGAGGGCGGGGATTCGATAGATGGCTTCGACTTTGAGGAGGTTAACTAATTTGAAACTCAGATACGAAATTCACGGTATCGCAAACGAGCATTGTACAGCTATCGAACCTGGGGCGCTTGCCTCTGCATCGAATTTGGAGGATGCTAGGCGTCTTGCTGCGGTGCTCAGTAATCGTGCTTGGGGCGTGGCGATTGTAGACACACAAACCAACATCATCGACTACGGACTCAATGACACTAGCTGGAATTAAGCACTAGCCCCTCCCAAGGAATAGGCAAACACCAGATCCCGTGGTGAAACATAATAAATCCAGATTTGGATTTGGGAGTTGCCATGTTGTATTTCTTTAACGGCAGTGTACGCCGTTTCCTCGCTGGAATACACTTTTGGGATTGTTTCTTCGTCTACGACGTGCCAACCTTTATCTGCACACCAAAACTCGGAAGCCGAGTTCATCAGTACAAACACGGTAAGAACCCCCTTGGGGATGTGGGTAAAAATTACACTTTGCCAGGCTTAGAGCACTATCTCACGGATCTGACATCAGTGTCAATCAAAAAACGTCTTAACCATCTGTGTTTGTTGGATCAACCCCTAGTGCTTTGGCGCGAAAATTGCTTGTAAAAACTTGGCATGGATTTTGCTTGACCTTTGGCGGATTGTTTTAATACGCCAAAAAAGTTGTTGACATTTTTTCCCGGATATGAGAAAAAGGTTGCATTAAAATTTAATTTGACCCAAGGGGGAACAAAATGGCCTTCTTTGAAGTGCGGCCGATCCTCGCCATTCATGGAAAGTTTTGGGCGGTAGTCAGACGGGGGAGTATTATCTACGGCAAGAAGGATCACGTCAAGGCCGTGTGTTATCTTAGACGTACAGCGGTAGCAATCGCTGATCGGCTTATGGAAGAAGATATCGCCCATGCGGCGTAAATTCCACCTAACCGACTTACGGGCGTAAAGTTTTGAAAGTTTACACGGGGGAGAAAAAATGAGCACCGATTGCACGTATTCATTGATGGACGGGGAGCGACAACACCGGGATTATCCTGACAGCTTTTTTATTCCGTGCTCGCTATCCCGGTATAATGTGCGAGTAGGGATGCACGTCAAAGTCGGAATCAACGTGACCCCTCGTATAGATGGCAAAGGCGATCGGCTTTGGTTCAAGGTGATCGCGGTTCAGCATAATAAAAAAGGCGTAGTGGAATACGTGGGGATTTGCGAAAATAATCCGGTCGTGGTAGACGGATATATGCGGCTTGGTGGCGAATTGCGATTTCAGCCACAGCATGTGCTTGAAATCTTGGAGAATCGATGAAAACCGCCAAAGTGTTGATTGTTTATGAATTGGTTCCTGACTCAACCGAGTTTTACGTGGGCGATGCTGATGAAGGGGCATTAGCTAAGTTGAAACTTTGTCATGGAAAATTCGTAAACCAAACAAACCTTTCGGAAAAAGAAGAAGCAGCTTTGACTTGGTTGGACACCGAATTGAAGAATAAAACTGAAAGTAATTTCGGTGACGTTGCGCCCGATCAACAATTCCACAAATTTATCAGCGATCGTCCGATCGATTTGGAAGGACTTGATCTTCTCATTCACACTGGATTCATTTTATAATCAGTTTTTTGGAGGGTTGGGAGTGAAAGTCAAATTGACATTGCCGCAAAAATCACCTGGACCTAGCTTCGACGGCACAGGGTCAATGTGGTGGGGAGTCGCATTGACGATCTGGAACGATTTGGGTGTCTTGCGATTGTCTAGCAAGCGCAACGGATCGTTTTTCATTCGGCGCAATGCATCGCGTATCCCATTAGGAGATAAACAGTGCTGTACGTGATTTGTCGGATTGGGTTATCAAGGGTTGAAACGACCCATGGATGGCATGTTGGCGAATCTAGACCAACGACATTTTCGATGGTAGCACTTGAACACCCAGACACCTATTATGTGGTTCAGGCCGATGGCGATGAACTCGCCCACATTGTTGAGGGAAGCGATCTCCCATTTCCGATCCATGCCGACCAAAACGGACCTGTAAGTTGGTTCGGGGATGATGCGAAGTTTATAATCGCGAATCTTTTGGGATGGCAAAAAGTTGGCTGAGATTTATCGCGCGAAGTCTGGATATGCACTAATTTTTAAGCACCCGATTACCCAAGAATCTCGGACAATTGTTTTTAAAAATATGGCTGACGCCCAAGAAATCGCAGAAATACTTGACAAACCTACATTAAATAAAATAAAAAAGGTTGAGCAAAAATATCACGCAGCATCCAAACCCAGCGGAATCAAATGGCACCAGAAATCAAAAAGACGATGACATTCAGCGAGCGATTCTTATGGGCAATGGTGGGCGGGATGGGGGGAGTGCTTTTGCTCCTTGGATTGAGTTGGATTTTAAATCAGATTTTTTAAAAGAAAATGAGTTCCTCGCATTTCATCAAGCAAGCTGAGAATCCCGGCATGGAAGGATGGAAAGGATTACATGTGGGCGATGTCCCCTGCTACAGAGATAAGAAGCGTCACAAAAAATATCGATACGGTGCCAAGAAAGGTCTGCGCCGGGCTCGTCGCAGGTTAGATAAGAAAGTTGTCAAAGAAGAACTGGAGAATTAAGGTGATTTCAATTCAAATTCCACCGTTATTCCAAGCCGCTGCCGCTGCTAGCGCAGTCCTATTCCTTTGGACATTAGCGATGTGGCGTCGATCCAAGAAGAATAGATGACGCCCCAAAAAAAAACGCGTTATTAACTTTTAGTGTACGATGGACTCTATTCTCACATTGCTAGCAACTGGCGAAACAATCCACGAAGATGGCATCGACCACGAGATTGAGCTATCGGTGCTCAAGGAATGGGCCGAAAAAGCTTTTAATAAGCTGAAATGGTTTCGCGACCATGCTCTGTGCGCTGGAGTTTTGAAAGACAAAGCCTTAGAAGAACTTCTGACCACCTTCCCCGGGAATCAGCCCCGTGGCAATATGCCTGCGGTTGTGATAAAATTTGAAAAGCCAAAATGACCACTGAAAATCAATTATTCGTGATTATCAGCAAGCCTAACCGCATGAGGGCATTATGCTCCCTTAGCGAGCAAGATGCGCGGGATACTTTTACAGCCAAATATCCAAGTGAAAGGATACAGTCTGTAATAACTCCCAAAAGCCCAATTCCGTCCAACATCTTTATGCAGCTTTTTGGTGTGGTGCGATTGTGACCGAGCGTCCAGCCGTCACTTTTATTGACACTGAGAATGGCTTTGTCCTCATAGGCCAGTTATCTAGAACCATGTTGATTGCCGGTTGGGACGCCAAACGACGCCAAAAGGTGATGAAGGAGTTGACAGCCGGAGATCTCGATCATTTGCTTGAGGTAGCTGAACAATACTTCGAGGTGACTTACAAATGAACAAGGATTGGATTTTAAAACGAATTAAGACTTGGGGGCCACCGTCTGATAATCCATTGCGCAGCAGTAATGGCGCAAACATTTATGGATTTTTCCACGAGGCTCCTAAAGTTGGACAACGTTTCGATTTTTTTAGCGACCCATTAACCCCAGGAACTGTTTTGCGACGAATTACTACTTCAATGGTAGTAGAAATCTACGTTGCTGATGACCATGAATACCGATTTATAACCGAAAACAGTCGGTGGATGCTTTTTAGGACGGGCCGGTTGACTGTCCCATTATTGGAGGAGAGAGCCTAATGGGGCCAGCTATGCAGGCCGCGATCGAAGAGTCTAAACCGGGGCATTGCATTATCTGTGATAAACCAATCACAAGGGGGAAAAAGTTTCTTTGTGGATCACCATCTTGCATTCAAGAACGAAGGCGTCTTTATGACAGTGATCGGTGTCCTGGGCCTAAAATCCGACAAATAACCGACAAAGCTTTAATAACTGACAAGGTAAAGCAGAATCGGCAATTTTTACTAGTGACCTTGGATTGTGGCCACGAAAAGAAAATCGCAGCGGGCAATGCCCAAAAACAAAGTTATTGCTGGGAATGTGTCATTCCTAAACTTCGTCTAATAACCGACAAAGCCTTAATAACCAACAAAGTAAACCGGACCCGGCAATTTTTGTTAGTGACGTTGGATTGTGGCCACGAAAAGAAAATCCAAAAAGACAATAGTCAAAAATTTTGTTATTGCCAAGAATGCACTACATCGGTAGCTGCTTGACTTCTAACCCCAAGTTGTAGTATAAATAAAACTTGGAGAAACGAAGTTTATGACAGAACAAGAAGTTTTGGAATTGGCTATTAAAGAACCCGAGAAATTCAAGGAGTATTTTAAGAGTTTATTGGACAATGGGCCACACATAGCCAATCCAAAGGATGCAGTTGCTTGTGCTAAAGCGTTAGCCGAATTGGACGCAGACTATGCTATCCCAGCATTGGAAAGATTAATGACCGATCCTGAGCCAAAGGTACGCTTGGCTTCAATCGAGGGTCTTTCGTACCATACGTATGATGAGCGTGCAATGATCGCACTTAATAAGGCGATCGACGACAAAGACGATGCCGTAAAAGAAGCTGCCGAAGACTCCATCTTGCTCGAACAGAGCTTAAACGAGGGCATGGATGACTTCGAATCCGACGAAGAAATTCTCCGATCGACTCCCGGTTGAAAAGTCTAGTTAATTTGACGTGTAGCGTCGATTAGAAGATTTTTAGTTGAAATAAAAATTCCATTGGATTATATTTCTCGGCATGGGGTTCCTGGCACAAGTCGAGAAACTAAGCCTTCAGTATGAGTGGCGCATTCGAGAGCTTGAAATCGAGCTAGAGAAGGAACGCAAGCTTTCTGCGGAATTGATCGCTCTTTTAGTCCGTGGCGAAGGTGTCCGCGAACAACTCATAGTTGAGTATATGATGTTGTTTGTAGCCAAAGGCTTGACCAAAGACGATGCTCACTAACCTTGAACAATTCGAGCGTTGGGCAGGTCCATATGCGGAACGTGCTAAGCATTTTGTTCGCAAATATGGGACCGAAGCTGCGGAACGTTTTTTGGCTCATGAAGGCCACATCCGCGAGTCAGATACATATCCAATAGTCGCGGCGATCATCGAAGAAATGTTTGGGCTAGATTGGGATGGGGCATTGTCTAAAAGTCTGGGTGGCGAAATGGCACACGCTATCGCCAGACGATTCGATCCTACCCATAAGATATCGCAAGATTCATACGCTTTTTTGACGGTGTTGTGGGCACGTTGGTGCCATCGAAAGACCGGACGCCACGTCTATGAAGTTTCCCCGGCATTGGCTGAAAAATTGGCACACACAGAATTACGTGGCCTAAAGTGCGATGACATTCGTTTGCCATTTTCAAACATCTTTATCTGTACGCCACCCGAATCGGGGATCACGCTTTGGAACCATGACCGAAAGGATTGGTATCCGGCTACAGGCGTTTATATCACTGAAGGAGTCTCGGCAACATCAAAAGAAGAACTGGAATTGTATCGCAAAACTCCTTCACTAGTGTTTGCCAAGAATCTATTCAATCCACCAGCCTTTTGGGGGCTTGGAGAAGGAGGGGATGGCGTAAGAAGTTGGTCTTTGACATATTGTGGAAAGGGAGAAAGAGATACCGATATCGACTTCACGACCCTTCATTTTTCGGTGCCACTCATTCCAGGAGTGTTTCTAGACAAGGTTTTAAAAACATCGGCCCAATATATGGCCGACCAGATGGTGGGCAATGTTCGTTGGCCGAAAGAATTTATTAAGGATAAGGTCGGTTTATGGTGGCGTAAATTATTCGACTGGGCGATGAACGTCGTAATGTACGCGACGTGGCCGGATTCCGAGGTTGAAGATCTCGTTTTAAACCCGGAAGCTCGCAAGCTAATCGAGCAACTAAAGAAGCACCCAAAAGACAGCCATAAGCACGAGCGAGCGCGCAAGCGTTTGTCAGAAATCCAGCCACAACGCCGAGTGTACTTAGGCCGTCAAACCGTCAAACTCGACCAACCGATCCCAAAACCCAAAGAAAGCGAGCCCAGAGGCCCCATAAACGTCCGCACGCTTGTCCAGGGGCACTGGCGAAGGGTAGCCTATGGTCCTGAGTCGGCATTGAGGCGCTGGAGCTGGATTCACCCATTTTGGCGTGGTAAAGAGGGATTATTGGTAAGCAATCCCAGACATATAGTCATGGGCGAGAAAGAAAAGGAATTGCCCGGAGAAGAGATTAAAAAGGAGAACCTATGAAGCACTCCGATTCCAGATTTTTACCCAGAAAAGCATCTTACACGCCAGAAGATGTGATCCAAAAAAGGAAAAAACTTCACGCTTCTTACTGTGAATTGCTTAGGGCGACGGATTCAGCATTGCTAGCGGGTTTGGTTTGTTCTTGCCCTTTTGGGGGACAGGAAATAAAAACTTGAATAGGAAAAGATTTTCCCTGTTGCGGATTCTTTAGCATTATGCTATACCATCTTCTAACGTTGAATTTAGACAGGGGTTTAGAAACACATGGTTAGAGCTACTAACGTCCGTGCTTTTCGAGAACATTGGGAAAAGCACCGCACAGGGATCAATTCCGAATCATTTTTCTCGGATTTTGGCAGTGTTTTTGCTGGTTTACAATTCGAGATCGAGACAGGAGAAATCTTGGAGAGCGATGGGCGAACAAGCATCCATGGAAAAATGCTCCTGGAAAATCTTTCGTCCGATGAAAATGATTTTCGAATCCGATTTACGCTCAAACCGTCGAAAAAGCCGCTGCGTCCCAAAGTGGTAGCGATGCCAGTTGCCCAAGTCATTGAAGGCGAAGTCGATGAAACCGCAACCGAGATAGAAGCCCAAATTGCGATTGATACCGACGCTCCGCTTTCGGATGAGATAATCGAAGGGGCGCTTCGAAAATTGTTCGAACTCGAAGCGAGGTTGCCATGGGTTGGACTCAAATATTACCGGGACAACCACCTAAAAGACTTTCGCTTGTTTATGGCGCTCAAAGATCGCAATCTCTTGACCTTTGAGAAGTGCGCAAATCCGGCAAAAAAGGAATTCCCAGTTACTACGGTAAAAGCCAATCGACATCATCCATTGGTGAAAAAAATATACGGAAATTCGACCGGCAGTTAATAAACAAAACATAATCCGTGACAATCAGGTCAGACTAATTGGTGCGGGTTGCGCTTTGGCCACAAAGAAATTGTCGGTCGCGCCAGGGGGCGAATTGACGCGATAGGACGCATCCATGGTGGATGCGTTCCCCCTGGTAAGGTTTTGGGATCTCCAGGTTGGGGCACGCTTAAAAATGTTTAACCTTGTCACTCAATCACCCAATAGCAAGTTGCATATCATTCCACTTGGATTACCAGTCTATAAGCCCAGTCAAGTGCTTCAATTGGTCCGATGGCGATTAAGCGATCCAAAGAATTGGGGCCAACGCAGAGCATATGGAACTCGGATTATTGGCGATTGCGAATTTGAATGGCAATGCTTGGGCGAAGCGATCTCGAATGCTTCGGTTTGTGTGCCTATCGAATATCGAACCAACGTTCGAGATCAAGCTAAAGAGTTGTTTAAAAACTATGCCAGGCCCTTTTTCCGCATTCTTTGTATCCCAATGTGGAATGATGCTCCGTGGCGCAGTCACGAATCGATGTTGCGGGGACTGGACCGTGCGATTCAAAAGGGGGAACAATTGGGAATATGATTGATTCACTAGAAAGATCCCGGCCCGATCCAAAGCAAAAGATTGACGTGACCCAAGAGCATATTAACAGCGCTCAAAAACTACGCGCCAGATTCCTCGAACAGGCGACCAAGCACGGCTGGGATTATCGTGCTCTATCAGAACACCAGGGTCCAAAAGGCTATGAACGCTGTAAAACCTGTGCGGTGGCCCAAGCGGTTTCTGTTTATTTCAAAGAAGTGACTGTCACTACGAAATTTGTTTCTTTTCGGTTTTGGGGGTATAAACGGTTTAAGAAATTGCCCAAAGAAGTTGCAGCCACTGTCCACAATGCGGATGTAGGAGTAGAAATTCGTCCTTTTTCATTTGACTTGAGCCTGTTTTTCGAGTAAGGAGATTTTATGGCATGGCCAACGCCGTGGTTACGAACCGAAACTCCGATGATCCCGGTCATAAGCTCGATCGAGGTAAAATTTGATACGATCTACTTCGAAGTCAGGGTTGCCTACAAGGGCAGTTTCAGCCGTGAACGTGTGTGGCACCGGGAAGTCACATGCAAACCTGCCAAACATAATGTGACTAATAACGAGACTTTGACCAAGACCAGAGCAGAACAAGAATATATCGCCATTCAATGGCAAGAGGCCCTGACCAAACAAGTGGAAGAGGGTGATAGCAATCAAACGCTTACTGCCCAGAGAGGATAAAAAAGCGCGTATATGACTCCAGGGCCACTTTTGGTTGAAGCTTGTGAGTAGCCCTGTTGTTCTTTTTAAGGGAGTGGAATGTTTTTAATTGAAGATATACTCGCAATCGCCAATCTCATTGTAGGGATATTGGCGATTTTGGCAGCCGGTTGGCTATGCCTCAAGGGGGATTCATGGACAAGAACGTAACCGCATTTATCCTAGCAATAGTTGGTTTGGCTCTGATCATTACTTCGGTACGGCTAATGCATGTGCAGCAAAAGCTTCGCCGGAACAATCAAGTCGATTATAATCAAATCAGGCGCGATGACGACGAAGTGATCAAGGTAAAGCCTTTCTCGGTTACTGGTTATTGGCCACCAAGAACATGCAAGAATCAGTGCATCAAAGAATGCGAACTTATGGATTTACAAAACGATAGTTGACATCGCTATTAGGATTTGGTAAGATACTTTTCAGGCTCAAACACACAGCTTCCCTGAATCTTGAACAAGCTAGCTAAGGTTGCTTGTTACGATGTTTGAGCCTTTTGATGGTGTCAGAAACTCTGATGTAAAACATAGCAGCCCCATATCGCCAGCCCGCTGCATGCTCTCGGTACCCTCTCCACCTAACAACCGAGAGCAGTTTCTGACACCTTCAATTGGCCGAGCCCCAGTCGTTGGATTATAATGATAAAACTCCAGCGTCGATAACTTGCCCGGCTTTACATTTTGGATCGAGCCCCAGTCGTTGGATTATAATGATAAAACTCCAGCGTCGATAACTTGCCCGATCTTTTTTTAAAGGAGTATCCATGTCAGCCGGTCACCTCGCTCAGCATCTTACCCAAACCCCACAATCAGAGCCAATTCCGGGCACAGTGGCCAATTCGGGGGGTGGATATTCCTTTCCGGTGGATGACTGGACACGGTTGGATCGTTTCCTCGTTTTGGGGTCCGAAGGTGGCAGTTATTATGCATCGGAACGCAAACTGACCAAAGAGAATGCGGAAGCGGTCATTCGATGTCTGTCGGTCGATCCAACTCGAACGATCAACAAGATCGTCGAAATCTCTGACAAAGGGCGCGCACCCAAGAATGATTACGCGATTTTGGCTTTGGCACTCGGGTTAGTTAATGCGAGCAGTGAGACTCGAACCTTGGCTTCCCAGGCTGTCACCAAGGTATGTCGCATTGGAACTTATATCTTCCAATTAGCCGACGCCCTTTGGGGGGGTCGTAATCGATTAGCCAACTTTGGTCCCAGCAAACTGAAAGCCATTCGTTCTTGGTATGAATCTAAGGATGCAGCAGATTTTGCATATCAAGTTTTAAAGTACCAAAACCGTGGTGGTTGGAACCATTCTCGACTGATGCGAATTTCGCATCCCCAAGGGAGTAAAAAGGATGGAACTTGGAATGAAGTTGCCAAGTGGGCATTAAAAGGTTGGCCTAGTATTGGTACCGAGCCTCATCCTGATGCGGTATTACGTCGAATTTGGGCATTTGAGCGCATCAAGCATGAAACTAATCCATCGAAGATTGCTTCATTTGTGACCGAATACAAGCTCCCCCGCGAATGTGTTCCCACCGAAGCGCTGGTTCATAAGGAAGTTTGGGCGGCGTTGCTCCAAGACATGCCGATCAAGGCATTGATCCGAAACTTGGGTAAGATGACTCAAGTTGGACTGATCGCCCCGTTGTCAGAAGCTCAGAATAAGGTAGCTGGCCGTATCCGCAACCGGGTAGAATTGGTCAAGGGTCGCGTTCATCCAATCTCGTTATTAATGGCATTGCGGGCCTATACCGGTGGTTCAGGCCGCAGTGGATTAGAATGGGAACCCAACCAACAAATCTCGGCTGCCTTGGAAGACGCATTCTATCTGGCATTCGAAGTGGTTATGCCAACCAACAAACGCAGAATGATCACGTTGGATGTTTCTGATTCAATGACTTGGAAAACGAGCATGATCAGGGATGCGAAAGGTAAACCAACAACAAACCTTACATCCCGAGACGCTTCGATGGCGCTCGCCTTGGTGACAGCCAATACCGAATCCAATACCCACATGATGGCTTTTTCGGACACAATCATGTCAGTTGAAGGCATTGGCCGAGGTTCGAAGTTGAATGATGCTATCAGGATAGTTGAAGGATTGCGAGCATCCTCTACTGATTGTGCTCAACCCATGTTGTGGGCCTTAAAGAACAAAGTCGAAGTGGACGCTTTTGAAATCTACACCGACAATGAAACGAATTCTGGACATATCCATCCGGCTAAAGCCTTAGCTGATTATCGCCAAAAAATGGGAATCGGGGCTAAGCTAATCGTAGTCGGCATGGTTTCCAACGAATTTTCAATCGCAGATCCACAAGACGGAGGAATGCTGGACGTGGTGGGTTTCGATACCGCTGTGCCAGCAATCATGAACGACTTTATCCGAGGATAAAATGAAAACAATGAAAGTCAGTGAGCTTATTAAAAAGCTGTCTGCACTTGATCCAGAAGCAACAGTTCTTCTGTATATCGATGATGTTGAAGAAGGTGGTGTGGCCATCGATGGTCGAGCAATCAATTGGGAGCAAAGCTTCAATCGACGAGGTTTTTTGAATATAAATGGAGGATTGCCCCCGATGGTACGCTTCAACAAGACCAAAATCCTTACTTGGATGATATACTGGCCTTGGTCGGCTATCTGGACCGTGATCAACGATCCCATTAAACGGATATTCAAATTTATTTACAATGTAGTTCAAGATTACTTGCAATCAATCTCGAACCGGATATTCAGACACGTCCAATGAAAAGGAAATCATGAGCTACTTTGAAGATAATATCCAAGATTTCAAACTTGCTTGGTGGTGGATATGGAGGCTGGGCACGGCCCTATTGGTGCTTTTCGTAAGCGGAATGTGGAGTTGTCCAAACTATAACGTCTGGCAACAGAAGAAGGACGGCGAAGCGGTTCTCTCCCGAGCCCAATCTGCCCGAATGGTATTGGTCATCCAAGCTGAGGCTGAGCGTGAAGCCGCCTATAAACGAGCCGAGGCCATTGCGATCGTCGGTAAAGCTGCCAAAGAGTTCCCTGAATATCGGCAACAAGAATTCATTGCGGCATTCGGGGAAGCTTTACATCATTGTAATAATCAGGTTATTTACGTTCCCACCGAACGGAATATCCCGATTGTGATGTCCGAAAAGAACCGGCCTACAGAAGAAAAGAGAAAAAATGAATGAAGACGCCCACGTAACAGAAAGTAAGGGGAACGCGCAGCCTTAGTCTCGGCAGGCGATTTTTAAGCCCTCACCCACTAAGGCTGTGCTTCACAAAAATTGCGAGGGCAAGTTCGATTCTTGTCATAATATGAAACGTCTTGGCTTGAATAAAGAGTCACTTCGGATGCTTGTGAAAGCTAACGTGAACTGTTCCACTCGTTCGCCCTCACTTGGCTGTACGGATTATTGCACTGTTGCGTGTGAAGGAAGCATGACATGCGGACTTGCCTGTAGAGGAATGATTGCGAAATGATGGGCGTCCGTCGCTGTCTCAGCCGGTCCACGCTTGAAATAGTAGGGGATGGTCATTGGGATGGGTCAGGGTCGGGTAAAGTGAGGGCGGATTAGCTCTTATCCTACCCTCTGCCCCACACATGACCACAACTAGAGCCTATGCCAGATGGATCGGGAAAGTGATAGCATGACATCCTCTCAATGGCAAGAACGTTGTACCTCTTACCTCAATGCTCGCACCGGCACCTACGACTTTCGGTGCCAGCGTTACGATTCGGTTATTAACGTGATGCTGGATTTAGGGTTTGCACCTGACGATCTGGTGGTAGACTTAGGGGCCGGTCAGTGTGAGTTCAACCATCGGATGCACGAACGTGGGCTCAAGGCCCGTTATCTGCCGATCGATGGGGCGATCGATGGAACCGATCTCGAATCTTGGGTTCCGCCGCAAGCACTGGCCGGGGATTTCTTTGTATTAATCGAAATTTTGGAACATTTGTATGGCTGGGATGACTTGCTTAGAGTGATTCAGCCTCACGTCAAAAAAGGAATTATCCTAACAACCCCCAATGGAGATCGTTACGACGTATTTGCAATGGATTCCACTCACCGCGTATCCCTTAGCAAACGCCATTTCGAGCCATCTATTGGTCAAGGCTGGATTACTTGTTATAAAAGCCATTTTGGCCGTCCCGAGGATTCAATTCTAGCCTACAAAAGGATTGGACTTTAAAGTTATTTGTGGTACAATCGGTAAGATGGAAGTACATGTAATTAAAGATGACCTTGAAAAGGCTGTCCCTGGTGCATCCGCTCGCTGCGCCTTCGCATTGGCACTCCAGCGGACGTTAAACGATCCTGAGATCCGCGTCGGCATCGGTCATTGGTGGATAAATGGAAAATTTGAATCTACTCAGCGTAAATTATCCGCTAAGGCAACTAAATTTATTCTTGCCGTCGATTCCCGCAAAAAAGTGGAACCACAAAGCTTTAACGAGGAAAATTGAAATGGTAGAGTATCCAACCTATAGCGATTGTGTGACACACGGTTTTGCCGGTGCCGATACCTTTTACGATCCCGTCAAAAAAATTTGGAGAGTTAAGGTTGATTATCTTTCCAAGAACTATAGCCCTACTCTTTACCATTCGGTAATGGTAGCAATGAGAATCCGTGGATTCAAACTGGTCGATCAAACTCTGAACGTAAGACGTTTTAAAATCGAAAATCCCAAAAAATTCATTACAATCACTTTTTTCCGCAATATTGAGGGTAGAGCATTCTATAATACGATCAGCGTTAACTTTAATGGCGATCACTTTGAAACCATGACTTTGCCAGAAGTAATGGCAGGACTTCAGAATATTAAACCCAAAAAAGAATTAGTTGAAGAATACATGGAAAAAATGCAATTAGCTAAAAAAAACTTTAAACGCAATCTTCTTAGTGGCAAAATGAACGAAGTCCAAACTATCGATGGTGATTTGCCGCCAACGAAATCGGAACATTAACCCGTCACGGATGCGGAGCGGGCCGTAACCCCGCACCTTTTAATAGGCAGCTTGGTTCAACTCCAAGATGTTCCAACTTTAGATGAGCATCCCAATTAGACCAATCCACCTACAAGTTGGCCAAAAGTGGAAACGGAATACTAGTTTACGAATTGGATCGTCATGTATGACGATCATTAGATTTAAACATACATTCTTCAGTCATTATGTCATGTATCGTCTATTGCAGATAATCGAGGGGCAAACTGAAATTGATCGTATTTATACCGAAGACATTTATGCCTTAAGGCTAAGAATAAATGTATATGAATATCAGTTGGAAACAATGTAAGTGAAGGTGGGCGAAAAATATTTGGATAAATATGGCAAACAATACGTGATTACTCGTTTTGTATCTGCACGGCCTTCCGGGTATCCCTCTCCATTAGTGAGAGTGGTAATGCGACAAGGGGGAATATCCATCCAATGGACGATAGTATATTTTAAACGATTACTGAACAAGGGGGTATTGACACGAATCTGAAATTCGATTACAATTGCTTCCTTGAATAGGCAATCCATTCATTTAAACCTCTAATTAACTTAGGAGAATTTCACTGTGCCTCGAACACCTGATATTAAAGTAGTGATGGCTAATGTCGCTTACCGCATTTCCCGTTCCAAATGGAAGGAATGGTTGCAGGCGCGAGCCCGGGGGGAAAGCCCCACCTTGGGGACTTTCAACGCCCGTGTGATCACCGAAATTGACAGGGATTTAACCGACTTTACTGCCGATGACGCCCAGACGGAACTCAATTCAATGGCTGTCACCGAGGAAACCGACGAAGAAGATCGTCCCAATGAAGATCGTCCCAATCAACCACCACGTAGATCCAGAGGAACCTTCGAAATTCTTCCAGACTCGCTTTTCTCTATCCGCATCGGTGACATTCCCCTTGACCAGACTCATCAGTCCGATCCGATCGATGGTCAAGAGATTCCAACTCCAGCCAATCAATAACCCAATTCTTTAGGCGACTATGCCAAAGCATACCGAGAAGCCAGCAATCTCGGGAGGTAGGACTTTATCCCGGGGTCGCAAAGGCAACAAGAATAGTTCCGAGTCCAAGAAGCGCTCCAAACGTGCATATTGGGGTCGATTAAATGATGTTACTTATCCCACCGAGTCTTCCCAGCGGTTGGATCGGGCCGGGATTGCTGGAAAGAACGTTCGGCCACGTAAACTTGTATGCGGTCATACCGTGATGATGCTGGCTTGTCAAAGACCCCTCCCGGATACGTACTGCATCCAATGCCTAGCCAAGCCGATATCGGCACCGGTCTCGACACCAATTGAAGTAAGAAAGAAAAAGTAAAATGCCCGCAGGTACAGCTAAGGCCGGTCGCCAAAAGAATCGGCCTTACCAAAAACGTTACAGCGATGAACGCCGATGGGTCCGCAATAAACGACGTAAAATCCGTCGCCATCTAAAGCGGTATCAAAATGATCGCCAAGCAGAAAGGGCGTTGAAAGAGCTTGGATGATTCATCTTCAAATAGGACAAGTTTACGATGTCACATTTAAACGCCACTATTGGTATCCTGACAGAATTATTATAATTAAATTTTTTAAAGGCGAGGTTCCTACAGTTAGATACAAAAGTTATGATTCGCAAGGTTTATTATACCAAGATACAGTCAAAAACGTAAAACATTTTCTAGAAAAATACTATGTCCTTCGATCCCAACCAAATCAAACGCCACGGCAGGAACATCCGTAATTCCTATACCCGCTTCCCAGAAGCGGAGCGCCGTCAAAAAGAAGCCATCCTACGCCAGGAAGCCTACGATCAGTTAACCGTGGTCCAAAAGATTCAAAACCTCGATGAACGATTGGGCAAAGGAATTGGGGCTAAGAAAGAACGGGCTAAGCTTCAGCATCAATTGGAATTAAAAAAAACTTCGGAACCCTATCGAAAAACGAAAGCAAAGGCATGGAAACCCAAGTCGTAGCAGGCCAATATTACAAATCGTCTTCTTTTGAGACAATATACGAAGTGATCAAGGTAGAGAATTATGGGCTCAGCCTTCGCGGAGTTAATGATCGACACGAGTTTTGGACACAGATTGGTTACTTAAGCGGGATGACGCTTTTAACTGATTATAAACCGCCCCCAAAGCCAGAGTTTAAGGTCGGTGAACTCTATCGAAATAAGTTTAGCAAACAATTCATTCAAATAACCGAAATCATGAATTATACATATGGGCGAATTCACTATAAATTCATGAACATCGGCATCAATGGAGCCAATAGCTGTAGTGAAGAAACGTTCGCTCAAACCTATGAATTGGTTAAAACCGAAGATGTAAACCTGATCGCCAAGCTCCCAGAAACCTTACCCGATGGTATCGAGAATCCTGTCGGAAAGTTTTATTACAGCAAATATCAGGAGGAAAATTTAATCGAAGTGTTAGAAGTCTACCAACAAGGCTCGGCTTTTTGGATCGAGGCACGGCATTTATACAATAATATTTATAGACACACCACAACATATAGTTCCACCTTTTCTCACTTTCAAGATAATTATCGTTTATCGACCGACGATCTCGAAAAGATCAAGGACAAATTTTTGAGTAAATTTGAAATTAAATATTTCAAAAAACCGCCCAACCATTGGGCGATCCATATGGGGGACGGTAATTTTGTATACTTCAAAAAGAAAAAGTTTGCCGAAACGGTATCGGAAGCTTTGAAAAAAGTCGGTCATAAGTTTTATACGTACGGAACAGCTTACAGCGATTGACTTTGAATTAAACTTGCTGTATCATTAGATTTTCGAATTAGAGGTTCTATGCCATCAAATCCATCAAATCTACGACCAGGTTCCCCCATCCCAGATTTGCAAAGTTCGCAGTGGGGTAGGCCCCCATCGCCACCGCCGCAACCGCAACACCTACCACCAGTCGAATGCACCGAATGCCATCATGATCGTTCAACTCCAGGACATGAATGCCATTGGTGTAGTGAATGCCGATCGGATCGGCTATTGGAAGATTTTTGCGTTACTTGCAATAAATGTACTTTCCATGGATGCTGTTCTTGTTGGCATTGCGTTGGGTGTAGTCTCAATTTCAATTCATCTACCACGCAATGCAATCGATGTGAAAAGTGTTCCCGCTGCTGCCGGTGTCGGGCGTGTCCAAGCTGTTCCAATCGAATAGCAGACAATGAATTATGCTCGACATGTGGTTGGTGTGGATCGTGTTGCGATTGTCGCAGTCACCGCAATGGAATTCGATTCTTCAGAACAAATCCAATTAAATTCCACGATGCTGGCAATACCGGATTTAAGCTAAATCCCAGCAAGCGATATATTTCGATGGAAATCGAAGTCGCAGGGATGAGACAGCGTTCAGCATTGGTAGCCGATGCCGTAACCAGGTGGCAAGGATCGATAGTGGAAGATGGATCGTTACCGCCAAGTGGGTACGAAATCAATACTGCGCCAGCTCAAGGCGACAAATTCATCGAAGAAATTACCGAGATTTGTAGTGCGCTCAAAAACCAAAAGGCGTTCGCGAATGCACAATGCGGGCTCCACGTTCACATCGATTGCCGCAATCATAATTTTATTGATTTAAAAAAAACCATCTTTTTGTATCAGAAGATCGAACCGGCCCTATATGACATCGTGGCTCCATGGCGTCGAACTTCTCATTACTGCCGTCCATGCGGCGACAAATACGCTAAGGACCTAGAACACTTGCGCACACCCAAGGATAATGAGAACAAAATTCTAGAAAACGTATATGGCACCAAGGATGTAATTATTCGTCAAAAGAAAGAATCCAAATATGATCAGTCCCGCTACAATGCCTTGAATCTCCATTCCTGGGTTTACCGTGGGACGCTCGAAAATCGAATGCACCATGGAACGGTGTTGGCGGACGTGATTATTAATTGGGGGTTGTTGTGGGCATCGATTGTAGACTATGCTTTCGAAAGCAAGCATACCGAACGACAACTCAAGTCACTTAAGGGCGATTCTTTCCAACTTCTGGTTCAAGTGGCCCATACCGATCCATTGAAAAAGTGGTTGGTTGATCGAAAAAAATTCTTCGATGAAAATCGAAACAGCATGACTGATCGCCTAGAGATTTAAAGTGACTAATCCATTTATACTTATCCTTGGAGGCTTCACCATCGGTCGAGCAATTGGAGCAATAGCCAGCGGTATTCCATATTCAACGTTTGATTACGTTTTGGTGATTGCCACAGTCGCGACCTTACTTGTGTACACTTTCTACAAAGACCTAAAATATGGACGAATTTCATGATCCTTTTGAATCACATCCATTAATTGGACAAATTGTTGGTTGGGGGATTTGGATCGTTTTGATCTGGATTGCCTTTTCTCCGGATTACCACTAGGGCTAAAAACATGGACGATCTTCCAAGTTTTGTTGGTTGGCTAACGCTCGCTATCTTCTTGATCTGGTTTATTTTTCGCCAAACGAGCCCATGAGCTACCACTTACAAGTCGGCCAACGATACATTAGTCCTGACGGGTTAACCATTACAATAATTAGATTTAAAAAATGTTGGGATTATGAGTTACAACGTTTTGAGCCAGTAGTAGTTTTCACCGGTGCAGGTCGGTATAAATGGGAGTGGTATGTCCAGTCTTTAATACATTTTTTAGACGGATTCAAACTACAGACTTGACTTATAAGGGTCTTTTTTGATATAAGTGGCCTTCAATTTAAAATTAGAGAAAGGTAAGGGTATTTATATTTGTGGTCTATTTGGTTTTGATTTACAACGTGTTCAACTTTCCAATGAACGTAAGGTCGCTTTGACAGCAGTTTTGGCTGCGGGCAATGATACTCGTGGCGGTGATTCCTGGGGATATTGGGGAAAGTCGCCCAATAAAGCAGACCATAAAATCGACAAAGGGTTAGGGGATATCGCCAAACAAGTATTGAAAATGTCCAATATTCCAATCTTGATGGCCCATTGTAGGAAGGCTACTCAAGGCGCGGTTTCCGTCCCAAATTGCCATCCCTTCGAAATAAATAATGTGATCGGGGCACACAATGGAATTATTTCGAATCACACGGAATTAAATCGCAAATATAGTCGCGATTTTGAAGTAGATTCGATGCACATTTTCAAGCATCTATCTGAAGGTCGGGAGCTAGAGGATATCCACGGCTATGGGACAATTGAATTTGTGCGAAAAGAATATCCCAGCCGGATATATTTGTGCAAGTTATCTGGTGAATTACATGTATGGGCAATCGGCAAAGAAAAGAATTGCCGAGCCGTGATATGGAGTTCGGACAACGATCACCTAAAAGCTGCCTTGACTGCCGCCAATATTGCGGGCTACACCTTCGAAGTAAAGAGCGGCCAACTTTACTACGTAGAAAACGGTCAATTTTTCGAAGAAACCGACACGAAGTTATCCATGGGTTCATCAATCAATCGCAATTGGAGCAATGAGCATTACACTGCTTTAAGGGAGGGATTTGAATCTGACGATTCCAGTGACAAAAGGTCCGACCGTAATCGATTTTCTCGCGCGGATAATTATAAAGCTCTATGGGACATGAACAATACACAACTTGAAGAAGCCTGGAAGAAAGACGAAGAAGAACAAGAACAAAAGGCTAAGTCCGAGACCAAAAACAATGAAGTAATAGACGGTGAAGTGATAACGACAGAACTTCTACCCGGGGAGACCTTGATATATGTAGGTGGTAAACCCGTAAAAAAAAACGATATTCATAAAAATGGATATGCCAAGGTTTTAACTGAAAATGCTGCCTCCAAGGCCAATCGTGCTGAAGATTTTATAGATGCTGGTGGACCAGGTGCGCTAATATAAAAAGGAGTTAATTTAGATGTATGCAAGAGATCTACAAGTTGAAGAATATTACGAGGATCTAGGACCGACCTATGACAAGAAAGGTAAGATTGTATTGCGCTCATTCGCTGCTGGTCATATTCTCTATTTTGACACCATCGATCCTGATCCCAGTAATGCTAAAAAAATTATAACTCAAGCTTACAGCGATGAGCATAATTGGGGCGGGCGCTGTCACGATATTTGCAAAATGAACGAGCAATTGAACCTGACATGGTTGCCCAAACCAGTAAAGTTCCCGTTGTGTCCAGCCGATCCTGATGCCCAATTCCTTGTCGGCGTAGCCCAAGCTCAACCAAGCACAGGATCGGCTGGAAACTCTCGTGGGGTCGGAATCCCGCCACCGCCGACCCTGGTGCCAGCACCGAGCCAAAATCCGAGACCAGCTCAAGCTCAACCAGCCCGTGCAATCCATCCCGCAAGTACCTCATCGGCAGCTCAAACCCAAGCTACACCTGCATTCGTGGTAATTAAAGACCTAAAGGATCGCAAATATTACGTGATGCAAAGTGGCCCCTTGACATTCATTTCCAAGTTCTTTTTACCACCGGGACAAGGTAGTTCATCCATCCTCTTCTCTTGGTGGAAGCGCACGTCCAGCCCAAAAACAGGCAAAAGAATTTGGCAAGAGCAAATTCCAGCTAATGTGGCTTTAACCGATTACAATACTATTTGGGGTACCGCATTGTCTGGAAACGAATACGACGAGACGTTCGTTTCAGGGAAAAACAAGATTCCATTATGTCCAGCCGATCCGGATCGCTATCTGAATACTCCAGTCAAAAATGTAGCTTCGAGCGGGAATGGAATTGCTGCCCGCAGTAACAAAACACCGATACCCGGCAATGCAACCTCTCCAACATGTAAAAAGTGCGGCAGGCCCAACCAGTTGATAACGATGCTCAATTCTTCGGTTTATTATTGTCCTAATTGTGAACCGTGAGCCATAGGCTACATCTGCGAGTAGGCCAAAGGTGGAAATGGCGTCGTAACAATGTACATACATATATTATTACGCGGTTTACTACTCGCAGAGAGTGGCAAACACCAGCAGTAATACTTACATGGAGAGATTATTCGGGTAGGTGGGTAAGAATTTCTTATTTAATTAGAGATTTAATTGAACAATTCGAAACAGGTGACGTTTACCAAGTTGACATCATGGGCCAACCCATAGTACAATCCATCAATGAGAATTAAATTAAAAGAAGACGAATTAAAGTTCGCTACCAAGTACGATGTGCAAGCTTTTGGGGAAGGCAAGGATTACTCGAAGTTATTTTTGTGCGTTTCTTGTCCTATCCAAAAAAAAGGCTACCGCGATAGCTATAACGTCGTCCAATATCGGGGCACCCAACCCAGTAAACAGTATCCAGGCAAAAGCTGGTACGTGTACCGCTGTTCTAGCTGTACCAAGACCATCAAGATTGGAACCGAACGCCAGGATAAAGACACCGACTTGCATTATTTGTATAAAATACCAGTACCCGGAGATCCCGTATTTGAACTCAAAGAAGTAGAGGAAAAGGGTCAAATTTTCACCAAGTTGATTGAAGTCCCTCCTGAAAAACGGTACTCTTGGTATCAGAAAGGAAAATAATTTGACTGAATTAATTGAATTTTTCGGAGGTTTGGCGGTCCTGGTTGTGCTTCAAACCCTGGTTTATATGGGGATTTTGGGGTTTTAATTAAAATGCGTTTTGAAATAAGAAAGGTAAAACAATGAAACAAGTCACTAGGAAGTTTGCCGTTCCAGCTACCTCAACAAGAGAATTCCGCCTGCAAGTACAAAAGGCAATAAACGGTGCAAAAAAGGATCCAGAAATAAAAAAAATCCATAACTACGGAGAGAAACTACGGGAAGAACGGGGACTAGATAACGATTGGGATTTAGCTCATAAGATTGTTGAGGCCAAAACGCCTTTTCGGCTCGGAGTTAGCCAAGAACACTCTGATAAAGGAATACCGGGAAAAACTCATGGGTGTTCGATCTATCTTGCAGCCATAGCTGCTGGTTTTAAGGAAGTGTTAATAAGACCGTCAACCAGCTACTTTTTGATGCGAGACAACACAATTGCCAAATACCGTAACCCACCAAAAACTAAAGCAGTCGTAGATGATCTTGATCATGGTAGGCGGGTACATCCGGGCGTTCTCCATTTTGTGCCAATACCTCCTTCCCAACATAGAGCAAATGCTCAAAAGACGGCAAAAGATAATCGGGCAACATCTAGCCGAGCAAAGCAAATTAAAAGATCATTGTCAATGGAACGGCGTGGTAGGCCACTCGGTAGTTCTAATAAGACTGACCGTGACTTGTGGTAATCCCAATCTATTATCATTCGCCGCATTGCTAGGATAATTGGCAGTCTCTACCCCTTGTAAGGTTAGGATCTTGGTTCGAGCCCAAGGCGATGCTCACAACCTTTTTTTTTATAGCCGGGTTGCTAATGAAACTGGTATCATACTAGTCTTTTAAACTAGCTTTGAGAGTTCGACTCTCTCGCAACCCAAATGTCGGCCCCATAGTTTAATGGTAGAACTCTTGGTTTTCACCCAGGCAACTCGGGATCGTTACCCGGTGGGGTCATTATGCCCAAAGAGAAGACAAAACCTCCTCGTAAGAAGCAAAAGGCTTATGAGGCAAAAAAGATTTTAGCCGACATACCATGGGATTCGCCAGAAAGTCTGGCTCAAAAGGCTTACGATATCATAATAGAACAATATTGGAATGGTGAGACTTCTGATGAGACAAAAAAGATTTTAGCCGACATATTTCGTGCAGTAGATCGGTGGGCACGTCTAGATGAATGAGAGAGAAGTCTTACTTAAAATGCTAGAGATTGACAAAAGAGAACATGAAACTCTAAGAATTCCACTTTGGCAAGAAGCTCTTTTAACCGTAGTTATGATTATTGGCATTTTTGGATTAATAATTGCATTTACGTGGTTGACGAACCGTCAAAGTTAAGGTATACTCACAAAATGACCAATGAACAGGCAGTAGAATTAATAGAACTCCTAAAAAAAGTTCCTGGGGCCGTGAGTTACGACGGAGACGCATCCTGTCAGGTAGTATTGCCGTTAAATACGGGTGGCCATGTGCGCGTAGGGATAACAAACGACGATGTTGCCCAAGTCCAAGGGCTATGGTTTGACCAATATGAAGGTTTTAATGGTGAATTAAAAGGATTCTTTAGTAGTAATCTTTAATAAGTTATTCGCTCTGTTGTCCCTCTGGTGAAGGTGTGCGGCTGTCTACCGCAATAGACCGGTTCGATCCCGGTACGGGGCGCTGTTTGCTTCTGTGGTGAAAATGAATATCACGCAAGACTACGGATCTTGAATTTCAGGTCTAATTCCTGACAGAAGTGCTGTACTAACTTAGTTCGTAGCTTAAAGTACGGTAAGTTAGTTTCTTTGATAACTGAATAGCCGGGCAGAAACCAACTGCACGGCACATTTTCTGGATGTGGTGTAATTTGCGTAGCACCCTTGCCTTGGGAGCAAGCAGTCAAGGTTCAAATCCTTGCATTCAGACTGGCCAATATGGCTGTTCCACTAGGCTAGATTTCGCGGATGAACCGGCACGCGTATTCAATAAATCGTTGTATCACCAGATGATTTTTACAAGGATTTATGATCCGGTATGGACGCAAAAACAGCCATATTGGCCTTCATTTTGGTTTGTATGTAGTAGATCCACGTCGATTCACCCCGTCAAAAGGGTGTCGTTAACGTTTCTAGGACGAAAGTCGCCGCTTTATATGAATTGTTGGGAAACAACGACATTCAGACGTCAAATGCCCCACTCTGGAATCCATATAGCCAAGTTACATACAAACCATCTTTTTTTTAACGTCGCGTTTGACTTCTGGGTAGGTCGTTGGTTTCTCAGACCAAAGAGGTGGGTTCGATTCCCGCACGCGATAAATGGCGATTTAAGTGTAATGGTAGCACACAAGGCTGTGGCCCTCGGAGAGCCGGATCGATACCGGTAAATCGCCCTTATTTAAATGGTCAATAAAGATTCTCTAGCTTGAATTTTTGCCCAATAACCTCTAGGTGGCTTATCAATACCATATTGTATGCATTTTTTACTTATAGATTTATCTGAAATACCTAATTGCGAAGACAATCGCGAAGAAGGGGTTTCCCAAACCATTTTTTCTAATTCCTCTTTACATGGCCATTGAATTTTAGTCTTAGCTTTATTAGAGCAATTTATACTACAATATTTACGATGTTTTAAACTATAAAAACTTATGTTACAAAATTTACATATTAACGCCTCGATGCTGGAACTAGCAGACAGGGATGCCTTAGAAGCATCTGCCAATTTGGCATGAGGGTGCAACTCCTTCTCGGGGTACTTAATGTTTTTACCGCAATAATTATCGGTTTGAGCATGACAGTTGGGACATAATATTCTCAAATTTTCTAATCTATTATCAGTTCTATTCCCATTAATATGATCAAGTTGCAAAGATATTGGGTTATTCAGCCACGTAACTAAATGACAGACATAACATTCATTTTTTAATAAACCTTCCTTTATTAATCTTTGTCTTAAACTGGAAGTATTTTGATACGGTGAATTCTCTATCAAAATATCTTTAAATGGGATTTTAGTACGAGGTTTCCTATATTTTAGGTAATTACGTTTAGTCAAATTAGATACATCTAATTGGTGTACTTTAACTAAAGTATAAAATAAAGCATAATTTCCTCCAGTAGGATATGTTTGAAGGTTTCTAAAAACCTCTGATATTGAATCACTTACTTTAATTGCTTCCTTAAGTTGCTCTAGTGTCCATTTTTTCATACCCTATAAGATTAAGATTACCTTTTGAAGTTCGACTTCAGTAGCCCAAGTAGAGGCAACTTGTGGACGTGACACTCAATGTGTTACAATCGCAGGCAAAGGTGAAGGTTCAAATCCTTCCTGAAGTAATAATCCAGCTACAAACATAGCTGGTGGTCACCGTAGATAGTAGAAGCCGGAAATACGGACGGCGCTAGGATATGGGGCTCAAAGCGCTAACCATATCCATAAATTGGCCCTGTATATCTTTCTCTACCGAACCACGGTGATCAATGCCAGCGTAGACCAACTGGTAGGAGTCACCTCATTTAAAACGAGGACAGTGTGGGTTCGAGTCCCGCCGCTGGCATATGACTGAATATTACATTAAATATAGTAAAACGGCATAGGCAATTTTTAAACGTACCGAATGGGAACTTATTTTTCTTTGCCAATTTAGTACTTATCAAAAAGCAAAAGAAAAACTTCTGTTCTATCGTCAAAGATATGAAACTAACCGGACAAGCATATTGGACACGAATCGTTAACTGGTGCGAAATCGAGTGTGATTGTTCGCATAAATTCTACGTTCGAGTAGATCGATCAAAAATCATTTGCCCTAAATGCAAGCGATATGCTAATATCCACGATTTGCGGGAAAAAGAAATTGGAAAGTGAAGCCGACCAATGGGTGTCGCCTCTGCCCTGAAAGCAGATGGTGTCTGAAAAGGCATGGGGTTCAATTCCTCCGCTTTCCTTATGCGAGTAGGTCAAGAATATGTCAGGAATATCGATAATTTTCTTGTTATAATTCTTAACTTTAAACAAAGTGGTAATAACCGGTGCCTTGTAACCACTTTCGAAAAGGGTTGGGGAAGAACCGGTATAATAAATAAATGGTATTATTCAGATTTGGCTATAATTTTAAAAAAGTCATATACACTGGCTTGATGGTAAGGATGCCGGGGATCGGTCCTAACGATCCCGAGTCCGGTTCGATTCCGGAATCAAGTAATGATGGTTGCCGTAAATAACTCGCCGTGGCCCTGGTAGTGCAACAGGTGAAGCGAGGGACCGTCGTGGCCAAGGTTCGGAGTCGTTCACCAAATAGGTGGAGACCCTTCAAACTTTGTCCACAGGAAAGGATTTGCGAATAATTTGGGATAATTTGAGGACTATCCGAGATCCTTAAATCATAGCTCCACTATAGGGCCATGTACACGTGCTTGGCAAAGATTTATACGGGAATTGCAAGGCCAAAGCTCCTTTCAGCCGAGCAGCATGAAAGTATAAATCTAAGATTTAAGGATATGTTGACGATATAAACAAATTATCGGGGTTTCCGTGATCGCTTACCAACCAGTCAATTCTGGAGGTAACCGTACGTCCGATCGCGTACCTTCCCAACCAAATCTTACAGCAAATGTCTGGAGTGGGCCATCTGGACCATACCATCAATTATATGAGAGTTGGACAACTATACATACATAAAAATCGCAACGATTGGTTTTACGTTATTCTAGCCTTTCGACGAAGTTGGAGCCTTCGTAGTAATGGCCATGTTCGAGTGCAGTCTTCGACGGGAATAACCTGGGAAGATTATGAGGTTCTAAAGGTGAATATTAAATTAAACTATCGGCTCGTATCATGAGAGTTGGCGAAAAATATAGTAATGGCCATTATGTAATAACTATCCTCAAGTTCCGTTACCATAACGAAAGTCAAGTTCTGATTTTAATTGAAGCAAGAGATCCCTTCAGTTCATACAGCAGGTTTTATCCCGAACAACAATGGCGAGAATATAGTTTTATTAAATCTGAGCTTAAAAATAATTATGCTCGCGTATCGGCCCCGACTTCTAATCGGCAATCACCGTAATTGGACTATGAGAGTTCGACTCTCTCCGTGAGCACTTCACACTTGTGTAATTATACTCCTTTGTGGTATAATATATGCAACTAATAAAGGAGTCATAATGACACAACCAAATTTAACATCAATTGTAGTAGTTTTAGATAAAAGTGGATCAATGAACACGGTTCGCGATGCCACGATCAAAGGATATAACGATTTTATCAATGAACAGCGTCGAGTATTAGGCGAGTGTAATATTACATTGATATTATTCGATACTAAGCAAAATTTAGTATACGATTTCACTGATATCCGAAATGCTCCACCATTAAACCATGAAGATTATCGGCCTAATGGCGATACCGCATTGTTGGACGCCATAGGAGATACCGTGGATCGAGTTGGAGCGCGACTGCGCTCTTTACCCGAAAACAAACGTCCTTCTAAGGTAATCTTTACCGTGATGACCGATGGTGAGGAAAACTCATCTAAGTGGTTCAATAAAGATCGCGTCAATCGGATGGTAACTCATCAAACCGAGAAATATTCTTGGGAATTCGTTTTCTTGGGATGTGAGCAACGGGCAATTCGAGACGCTTATTTATATGGATTTAATCCTCAATCGACCTTGCACTATACGCACTCGGGAGCGGGTTACACCAGAGGATTTGCTACCTTAAATACAGCCGTAACCAATAGCCGAACGGGTGGAACAATCGGAACCGTTTTTAACGAGCAAATGCGATCGGCCAATACTCCCGCCGTCGTGGGAACACCACCCCCAACGCCTAAATCCAATTCATCCAACTAATTAAGCCTCTTGCAATGTGATAACATTTAAGCTACACTACTTCTCATATAATTTTACTTGGAGCTTAAATGTTACATTATTTTGGGGACTACAATAATAAGCTAAAATTTCATGACGACCCCAGTGGAGCAATTAAACGCTTTATTGGGGTCGAAATTGAAGTAGCTGATTTTTGCAGTGATCCTATTCTAGAAAAGAAACTAGAAACAACCATCAAGAAATGGGGTGGAGCCCTCAAAAGTGATGGATCGATCGATGGCAATAATCCATTTGAAATCAACACCGCTCCAGCTCGTGGTAAGGCTTTTATTAAACAAATCCGAGAGATCTGCGGAGTCTTAAGAGAAGGTAAGGCCAAGATTAATCGAAGTTGTGGATTACACGTCCATATCGATGCCCGAGACTTTGAAGTAGAAGATTTGGTTAAAGTTGCCCAATTATGGCAGAAAATCGAACCACAGTTATTCAAACGGGTAGCTCGATCTAGGCGAAACAACGAATATTGTCAACCAGTTCGAAATGTGATGAATGACGCATTGGACGATGGCACACATATATGTAAGAAATGTGGCCATACCGATATCAATATCAAAGACTTGGCCGATGAATTGACCGAAAGTTGCGATAAATACTATGCGCTTAATTGTTCATCGTATCGATATCGCAAAACCTTGGAAAATCGACTTCATCATGGAACGACCAATGCCGGAAAGATCATTTCTTGGGCAAGGCTAAATTCCCGAATGGTCGAGTATGCCAAAAAACATTCTTTGGAAGAAATTAAAAAAGCCGAGATTGAAGTAGCAAAACAATTCGAACCAATCAAGTATCCAATCAAAGAAACCAATACAACCAAAGTCGATCCAGACCGCTATTAATTCAGTCGCTTATTAGGTCTTTAGTTAGAGAGGTATCTTAAAATGCTGCATTTTAATTATGGCAATCCAGTTTATCAATTTCATGACTCTGACAAAGGATTAATTAAAAGATTCGTCGGAGTTGAAATCGAAGTAGCAGATTTTACCAACGATCCATCCATAGAAAAAAGGTTGGAAGACGTAATCGCCAAGTGGGGCGGAACTCTTAAAGGCGATGGATCGGTCCATGGAACCCATCCATTTGAAATCAACACCGCTCCAGCTCGTGGACAACAATTTGTCAAACAAATCCGAGAGATCTGCGGTGTTCTACGAGAAGGTAAGGCTGGAGTAAATCGGACTTGTGGATTACACGTCCATATCGATGCCAGGGATTTTGCACCCAATGACTTACTTAAGGTGGCCATGGTGTGGCGCAAAGTGGAATCGCAAGCAATGCAACGAGTAGCACCTTCTAGACGAGCAAATGGTTACTGCCTACCCGCTTCCGCTTACATAGAAAATGCATTAAGTCATAATACAATCGACGCCTTTTATAATTTATCCCATGCTCCAAGACACATGGCTTTAAATTGTTCGTCATATAACTATAAGAAAACTTTAGAAAATCGACTTCATCATGGAACGACCAATTCTCACAAAATCATTTCCTGGGCCAGATTAAACTCGAAGATGGTAGAATTCGCCAAAAATCATTCTTTAGAAGAAATAAAGACCATTCCAAACATTGATCTCAACCAATTTGAACCACAACGATACCCGATTGCCGAAGCCAATGAAGCTCCTGCACCCCCGACGTATTTGGCGCGAATCAACTAGGAGTTAAAAATTGGTAACAGAAGAACAACTAAAGGCTTTCAAAAAAATAGCCCAAAAAATCCGGTTTCGAGAACGAATGAAGTGTATTAAAATTATTGAAGCGGAATTGGAAGATTTTAGACTACATTCTTTTCAATTCGATAAGAATGATTTAGCAAATAATCCAAAAGATTATCCTGATTATGACACGTATAAGATAGCAATTGGTAATTGTGTCAAAGCTTTGCTCATTGGAACCGATTTAGAATTAGAATTAAGTGATGATGATTAAGGAAAGTTAATTGGGTAGGACCCAAGCCGATTTGCTAAATCGAGCGCATCCTTGCGGGTGTGTGGATCGAGACCACAGCTTTCCCCATTGAAAGGATAAATAATTGCCAGATTCAGAACAAGTTGATAGGTTATTACAAGAATTAGTGAGAACACTTGAAAGAAGGACGATCGTTACGATCGACAGCTTAAGCAGTTTAGGGGGACAAGCAATAGATACTTCAGAAACTGCTGCAATGAAAAATATGCACTTACGGGTTGGGTTAAAATTCAAATTACGTAAAGATCCGGGACCCCAATGGCGTCATTTGACCGCACAACAACTTGAACAACAAGAGATTATTATTATAAGATTCAGAAGAGGCTACGTATGGTTTAATCGTCTCGATGGCCATCAAGATGGCCATCAAAGGGTTCATAACCATAGCCGAGATATAGGTAGTTTCAAACGAGACATGATCAACTTTGGTTGGGAAATAGTAAATTAAATGACGCTTTCCGTCCGGTGGCGATGACTGTCTGCAAAACAGTTCAAGGCAAGTTCGACCCTTGCAAGCGTCTTTTGGGGTGTAGTGTAATGGTAACACACGACGCTTTGAACGTTGTTTTGCGGGTCCGATCCCTGCCACCCCAGATTTAGCTGATTTGGCGTAAAGGGTTTGCGCACTTGTTTGAAGCACAAGAGGAATTCGTTCGACTCGAATAATCAGCATAAATGATTCATTTAAAAATTGGTCAAAAGTGGGAGTTGCGGGACGGAACAATAGTCATTATTCTGCGATTCGATCCAATTACTCAACAAGTACAATTTTACTACAGATACCGTCAAGGAGGGGGAGATACCCGGTGGGATAGCATTAATCACGTTAAAAAGCAATTAGACAAATATGGATATCAATTGGAGCATAGTGAAAATGGCATCACAGCGATCTCTGAAATCGCAATTTTGGGTTCAACTCCCAACGCTCCAGTTTGTAACATCCCTTGACTTAAAGTATGAAATGAGATAGCTTATGCCTGAAAATCCAAATGCCACTCCTATTCCAGTACCATCAGTTGAGCCCTTCCGACGAAATTATTGGTTCGACTTTCGACCGGGCGAGTCATGGACCAACATCCCAACAATCGGATTTGCCAAAATAAATATAGATAAACAAGTGAAACCCAAAAAAGAAATAATTCCTTATTCAGTCTTTGTTGGCCGCTTCCAGCCATTGCATTTAGGACATCTAACCCTAATTCGCAAAGAATTGCGCGACTGCCAACGATTATTCATTATAATCGGATCTACCCAGGAAGCACGAACGATGCTCAATCCGTGGAATGCCAATGAGCGAATTGACATGATCAACAAGAATTTGACCGTTCAACAGCGCGAACATATCTTTTACTTAACCGAGCGAGATCATCCGGTTGACATGGTGTGGGCTCGTTGCGTACAAGAAGGTGTCAACGATCAATTGGGCGGGATGGGGGTTAATTGGCGATCAACAAAAGTCCGCCTAATCGGAGTGCAAGAAGAATCTCGATACGACAAGTATTTTTCTGGCTGGAAATGCGACTTTTCGGCCAAAACTTTCAACCGGATCAACGACGCCAACATTCGTAAAGAATACTTTACCAATTATGGCAATTTTAATTGGCGTAAAGGATTAGCCAAAAGAACCTCTGCTTTCATGGAACAATGGACCGGTAGTAATTATTACGCATCAATCCAGGAACTATACAATGACTTGACAACCTAGGAGCTATTGTGATATCTTGGAACCCTCTCTAAAGTTAATATATTATTATTTGGATGATAGAGATTAAATTGAATTATTTGTATTGATAGGAGTAAAAACTCTACCGGTTGCTGGGGTTGTTAAAAGTAACTTGAATGGTGGACTAATAAGGAGTACTGCTTCTGTCTCCACCCTATAAGAAGCAGGTTCGGGAAGTGGCCAGAAACTACCCAAAGTCAGTAAACACAGATATCGTCTAAGGATAAAGATACCGTGCTTGTGAGGCCGGAGACCGAAGGGTTTAACTCCCCAAGTCTGTGATCGAAGTTTTAGCAGGATCAATATAAACTAAAATCCGGTGGTATACGGAAAACCATTATATTGATCCTGCACGTATAGCGGGCGGTAGGCAAAGAGTTCTAGGATGGCTCATAACCATCTACAAGCCCGGGGCAGTACCGGGGCTCCGCTACTTTTTCAAATGGAAGGGTATAAGTTCTTGAAGTAATTGGCCAATTCTCCCTCTGAAAATTAGCTCTAAAAAACTTTACCGAATTCTTGACAACTATCCCTTGGGTCCTTATAGGATATACCGACGGTTCAATTTCGAACCGACAAACCAAGGGGTAAATCAAATGGCAAAGGAAAAGAGCAAAGCAGAACAGAAAATGGACTACGCGGTCGAGCTTTTGAAGGCAGACCCTTTCGTAGCCACCAAGCAGGTCAACGAACAGATCGAGAAGAAGTTCGGCAATTCAGTCCAGGCAATCGCGATCTCACAACTCCGAGCGAAATTGCATGGATTCACGTTCGCAGGACGGGGTGGTTTTCGAGATCGGAAGGGCAAGAAGGTGGATGAAGCCACGATTCGGTCACGGTTGGGACTTCCCACGACCGCAGCACTTTCGGGAACCAGCGCGAATGATGTCCAAGCAGGCGGTACATCCTCGGATCTTGCCTTCACCCAAGACGTAATTGGGCGGATCACCGGACACGTCAACTCGCTGCGGGCGGAAATGGTCAAGGTCGGAATCGAGGCTTTGAGCATCCCAGCTCATGGCAAGTTCAGCGTGAATTACCTGACCCGGAAGTCAGTCGAACTAGGCGAGTAGTACTTGACAAGCCCCTAGGAATGGGGTAGGGCGGTATCAGGACAGTATCGCATACCCCACTTCTGGGCAAAAGCAAAGGGGAAATTCATGAAAAGAGCATGGCGACTGACAGCAGCAGGGCATTGCAAGGTCATTCACTAGTGTCCATAAGCCAATGGGTATGGCGATTAATCAACTGGTCGATCACGCTCTTGTTTCTGTCAGCCCTCATGATTACTTTGAAATTGATTTACCTGGCATTTCACAAGTAAAGAAAAGCCTAGTGGGATGGCGTCGGACTGTGTTACCTTGAGGAACCCCCTTGGGGATAGACCAACAGTCGGCTATCCCACTAGGTGTTTAAAAATGGCAAACTGGCAATTCAAGCTTTCAGAGCATACCCGGATGGTCGTTCTTCTGTCGGAAGAAGGCGAGTATCGTTGTGAAATCACAACTGCCGATCTTGAATTTGGACACGATCGTTGCATTACTCTGAGCGAAAAAGAGATCGACGCATTAATTGACGCCTTCCAAAGCTTAGATCCTACAGAAGATATTAAAAAGCCCAATCTAAGGCCCCCGGTGGTCAGTTACGATTGGGAAAAGTAGAAATTCAGGGATAGCAATCATGGTGATCGCGCACGACTGTTAATCGTGGTCAAGGTTCGTTCGATTCGAACTCCCTGAGATCGGAGGTAGATGGGATTTGTGAGATATTTGTCCCCCCGACAAATGTCTTGGAAGGGGCATAGGACCCTTAGTCCCATCCCTCCGTTTTTCTGATTATTAAATGCGGTAGTAGTTCAATGGTAGAATGTCGCCTTGCCAAGGCGAATGTTGCGGGTTCGAGTCCCGCTTACCGCTCTTGACTTGTTGATAACTTTAAGTTATAATTATAAAAATGACTGAATTCGAAATCAACCTACTCGGTCAACTACAGGATATAAATGATTCTCTGATAAAAATCGCCAAACAACTCGAATCACTCAGCAATATTTCAAACGATACTGGCGAGCTTAATAACCTAATTGCCGACTTCTTATGGGACGAAGACGGAAAAAGAATATCGGGATAATCGTCCAATGGTAGGATCGCGGTCTCTTAAACCGTCAACGGCAGGTTCAACTCCTCCTTATCCCAAAAAAATACATATGGCTCGTAGTCTGGAGATTACATCGCTCTTACAAGGCGACCAAGCAGGGTCCGATTCCCTGGCCATATACTAAAATGAGGCCAAAATGAGAGTAGGAGAAAAATACAAACTTAAACCAGAAACGATCGCATTATGGGGTGGTGCAAATAATATCTTGACAATTTTGCAGTTTATAAAACGAGGTTTTCTCAACACAGACCAAAGCACAGTAGTAATCCATCGCACCCTAGATAGTGGATTTCATACCGGTATAAGTGCTTATTCTGAATTAAAAGAATTGATTAACCAGTATTGGCAGAAAATCGAATGAAAGTAGGAGAAAGATATCGAAGATCACCACACGCTAATCGAGCTTACGTGGACGAGATACTCATTATTAAATTCCATGGGACCACTTGTCATTACGTTTCGTACTGTGACGGACGGGCAAGCGACGGGCACCATGTATCTTATGAAGGTCTCAAAAGAATCTTAAAAGAACATTTTCAAAAAGTAAATTAATATGCAGGTAGTGTAATTCGGATATGTATGAGGCCCTCTGGGAAGGGTGCGGATCTCCAAAGTCCGCCGCTGTGGGTTCGAATCCTTCCATACATGAACATCATTAAAGCTTATAACATTTAGGATAACGTTTGTAAGTACGTCGTCGATGGCAATTGGCACATACGACTTCGCATTTTGCCACTTCAGCTTGAATAGTAGAGAGCGCGGCAATATTTGAAACCAATGTCGAAATATTTAGTATTTTGGAGTGCAAATGATCAAATTCTAAAACCGAGATGTCCATTTCGTGACAATCCACGCAGGGATGGCTACGAAGATAGCTTATAATCCATTTTTGGGCCTCTTGCTTTACACGAGCATTCCTGGCAATGGTTCGCTTTTTGACCTTTTCAGCTACATCTGGTCTAGAATACCACTTTTGGTAGTACCCATTTTTACATACTTTACAGTTAGCCTGTAGACCATCAATCTTACTCTTATTAATATAAAATTCAGAATAATCTTTTTCTAAGTCACAAGATGGACAATACTTAGTCATAAATCCTCCAAAAAGAAGATTGCTATTGGAGGTCAGTTAGTGCTATAATGCGGAATTGGTATGCGGAATTGGTGTAATGGCAAGCATTCGAGCCTTCCAAGCTCTAGGTGAGGGATCGTGTCCCTCATTCCGCTTAATAACCGAGAATCGTCCAATCCGGTAGGACATACCCTCGATAAGGGTAGAATTTTCGTTCAAATCGAAATTCTCGGATTTATGGGTCCCTAGTGGTAACGGGAGCACGTCACGTTTGCACCGTGGAAGCGAAAGTTCGACTCTTTCGGGATCCAAGTTTTTTAAAAGGAATCAAATGAGAGCTACTGAAATTATTGACAACTTATTCGTAGGTAATGAAAACGATGGGATGGGACCATTCGATGGAATGGTTATTAACGTCACTGAAACCCAAACTGGTAGACCTGGAGTAACATGGATTCCAATTTGTCAAGATTATACCACTCCATTAGGAGCCCCCTTCATGGCTTCCATCGATCAACTCAATGCAGTAGCGGAAGTAATCGACAACGCCTTAGCCAATGAAAAAATCAAACGCAAGATATTAGTACATTGTTATGCAGGAATCGAGCGCTCCCCACTCGCCATCGCCTGGTTTTTACACACCAAACGTGGTATGACCCTGGATGAAGCCTATAAGCTGATTAAACAAAAACGCCCAATAGTTCAAGATCGACAAGTCTGGATTCCTAAGCCGCCACCGGTCGGACATTTATGATGACAATTAACCAAATTATTTATGAGCTTGGATTCATTCAGGAATACAACGCTAATTTAGCGGGAACGCTTTATAAACTACTAGCCCATGGAAACGAAGAACACCGGGCTTGGTTGAAAGAAGCATTGGATAATTTCTTCATTCATGGCAAGCCAATCCCTCCCCCAAGGCAATGATCCTAAAATATTGCACATGTGGCAAACCTGGCGATTGGGTCAAGGGGATGTTGGTAACGTGTTTCTATCCCAAACGACCCAAGCAAATGGACATGGATATGCGACGTTTCGAACGCGAAGCGGTGTGCGAAGGTGGTTTGTCGGATAATCCTCGCTATTTTAAGTTTTGTTCCGAAAAATGTGCCGATACTTTTATTCAAAATTATCACAAACTACCCGATGCTATTCCGCACACCATCTGGACGAAGCTATAGATAAGGTGATATGATGTGCCGATAGTTTAATGGCAAAACAATAGGCTTATACCCTATATTACCGCTAGATCGGCGGATAATGGGGGTTCGATTCCCTCTCGGCATATGTATTTATATCAAAATATAAGACGACCAAAAGTTAAAAACGTTTTCATCAAGAAAACTCCTAGAGATAATTTCTATGCTCTATGCCAGGATGTAGGTGAAACGGTTTATATTTGGACTGAGCACTTACAGTTAAGCTATAAAAGAGCAAAAGAAATTTATATATGGAAAATCGGTCGTCTTCAAAGAGGTGAAATTATGGAAAGCCAACATGATTATTGGGTTTGCCCTAAAAATGAACTTAAAAAAATGTTGGAAGAAATATATGGCAGGAATTATGGGAGTTATTAAACCAGATGGCTGGACATATTCAGTCTAGTTCGTCAGTTGAGCATGAAACCCCTGGCTATCTCGTTAATGCTTCTTTGGAAACAATGGGAAGCATCGAATTAGATCCATGTGGATATCGTCACGTAGCTTACGGATCTCGAATCGGGGCAGTGAATTTTTATTTACCTATAAATGGTTTAGAACAAGACTGGAGTCCATATAAAACAATTTTCGTCAATCCTCCATTTGGGCGAAGTTATCTCTGGAAAGAAGGCCCTATTAGAAATAAAGCTTTCAATATTAAATCTTGGCAATCAGTAGAATGTCTAACTCCCAAACAATTTAAAGAACGTTACAACAATAACAATAAGATACAAACCACCGAACCACACCCCTGGGCTGCTGAGCGCCAGTCCATTGCCGATTGGATCGCAAAAGTCGATAAAAATTGGCACAAATACCCAGAAACCCAGACTTGTTTGCTGATCCCCGCCGCCACCGACACCAAAGCTTGGCATGAGCATATTTTTCCAATGCATCGAGTTTGCTTTTTGAAAGGCCGAGTTAAATTCGTTGGTGCAAAAACCGGTTGCCCTATGGCGATGGCTATGGTATACTTTGGAACTCAAATTAAACGTTTTAATGAAGTATTTTCTAAACTTGGAGCCATCAGGTAATGCTTTTCTTAATTGACATCGATCAATGCATCGCAAATAACGCCCACCGAGCCCATTTAGTCGAGTGTCCACCCGACCAACAAGACTGGAAGGCATTTTTATCCCCAGAAATGGTAGCCAAGGATACTCCTATTGATTGCGCCCGTCCTGCTATCGATTACCTAAGAACAATATGTCACAAATACGATGACATAAAGTTCATTACTGGTCGTAACGAAGAATTGTTTGAAGTTACCAAGGAATGGCTTAAAAAGTACTTCGATTTTGACGTAACCGTCAAGAACCTATTAATGCGACCAATCAATTCAGTAGGTCGAGCCAGCGAAAATAAGCGAGCATTAATGAACAATCTGATTTACGACTACTCACATCCATGGATAGCCTTTGACGATGATCCATATTTAAGTCAAGTTTATCGAGATTTTGGAACTATTTGGATGAAAGCCCCAGAAATTTGGCCAATATTTTGCCGTATGCCAGAAAATCTCTCCGAAGAACTGGCTTGGCGAAAGTGATATGCCTTTCGATTATTCAAAGAAATACCTACACCCAGCGTGGCCCTGTAATTATTCAACCCAATACGCAAGATATTTCTGCGACTCACCTAGTAATATTCACGAGCCAGTTTGGCAATCCCCCAACGGTACCTGGCAAGCATCCAGTTTTTTGCACAACCATCGAGGAAGAAATTTCCAAGAAAAATCTATGCGCGCCCATATCATAAGCGATCTGCATTTCGATTATAAAGAAAATTGGATGGATTTTTGGACTAATCTAGATACCGTTAGCGCAGTTCCCTATTTGATCATCGCCGGAGACCTATGCCCACTAGGAACTCCCAAAAATAGAGCACGAGCATACGATGCTTTGCTCAACTTTTGCACTCGATATGAAAACGTCGTTTATATACCAGGAAACCATGAATTCTATCAAACTTCGATTTCTGAAGGAATTAGGTTACTAAATCAATGGGGGAAAGAAATTCCAAATTTGCACGTACTCGGATTACTGTTCGCTGGATGTGGCGTGTCTTACAAGCGAATTGATGGACAAGGATTTACCGGTGGGACAATGTGGTTCCCCGAAAATGACGTTGCCCCATGGAATCAATTCCCAGATTTTGCTTTAATCAAAAACTTCAAAGAAGAAGTCTATCGGGCAAATAAACAATTTATTAATAGTTGCAAAAACCTGATGGTTGACGAAGTGATCGTTACTCACCACTTGCCAAGCCCTGGCTGTATTGCTGAAGAATTCAAAAATAATGAATTCAATCCGTTTTTCTTATGCGATATGGAAGCGGTAATCAAAGAACGACAACCAAAATTGTGGATTCATGGACACAGCCATTATCCATCTGACGTCAAGATAGGCAATACCAGAATTTATGCAAACCCCTACGGCTATCCCAACGAACGTAGCGGTCCTAGACCGCCCAATCCAAATTTCTGGGATAGAATCGAGATCACAGCGTGACACATAAAGAAATTATGGCCTGGAATAATGCCATCAAAGCCGCGTGTAGTGCCGCCTGCATTTATTGCCATGGTCGATTTCCATTTGATGGATACGACCATATTATATGGTCAAAATCTGGGTCAAATTGGGCCACCTGTAAGGCCAGTCATATCCGCACTTTGATTAAACGAGATAATTATGTCTGATTTTGAGGAGTATCCCAAGCTGCCCAAGGAAGAGAGCGTCCCGCTAGAAGTTAAAATTATTAACGTGGCTTCCATCCACGAAAACGATATTATAATCTTGAAAACTAACAATCCATTAGAAGCTGGGGAATTGATCGATATTCGAGACAAGATCAAAAAGCAAGCCAACGTTAATAACTTAGCGATAATGCGGCTAGATCAAAATGACGAGCTAATGCTGATGAAAACCCCAGTCAGATCATTAAAGGTCAAAAAGCTAAATCCAGAAGCTAAATTACCCACCAAAGGGACAGAATATGCGGCTGGTTTTGATTTATTTCTCCTAGAAACAGTAAATATACATCCGGAGGAACACTTAAAACTTCACACTGGAATTGCAGTAGAAATACCTCCAGGAAAATGTGGTATTATTCGTCCACGCTCAAGTGCTTTTAAACGTGGACTATTGACCATTGGGACAATTGATTCAGATTATCGGGGCGAAGTTTTTTTGGCAGTACAAAACCTACATGCCAAAGGTTGTTATGAGCACCAGCAATTAATTAAACATTCTTCGATTGCTCAATTGATTATTGTAGATCACAACTCTGCGATTAAGCTGGAGGAGGTAAACGAATTGAGCGAAACTACACGCGGAACGTCTGGATTTGGAAGCACAGGAAACGTATGACAATTATAGCTTGGCCGATTGGTATCATTATTGGGATGGGTTTCATTATTTACCTTCAAGCCAGAACCGTAGAAAAATTACGCAAAGAAAATAAAAGGCTAGGAGAACAAGTCGCGATGAATAACGCCATAGACAAACTTTCAACCCTATTGCCAGTTTCGCCAAAATGGAGTAAAAAGTCGCACATTGAACCCATAATTCACATTTAAGGAGATCGAATGAGACATGTAAAGTACTATGTAGCTAGCAAGTCCACCAATACAGAAGCAACCGGTACCTCGTATTACACTTACATTGCTCCAATGAACAACAAGCGTTGGATACGTGAGCAAATGTTCAAAATTAAAATCAGCCGTGATACCTACAAAAGAATTCGAGTAGGCATCATCTATCGGTTAGAATTGCTGTGAAAAATTTAGCCTATTGGTTAGATAAGCACATTTTCCTCCATCGTTGGCAACGTCTCTGTAATTGGATAGGTCCACGTTAAAATGCCCCATATCTTCGAAAAGACTAAGTGGAAAAAGGCCAGCATTCCTAAATCCAAACGTCGGGCGATGGTTAACGAGCTTAAGGCCATATTAAGCCAAAAGCACATCGAAAACAGTGAATTCCACTACCTGATCGAGGGCAACGTAATGGTATGGGGCTGGAAAAGACCCGATGGAATCGAAATTTACGAGACCAAAGTAAAAGCCAAATGGGAGCAATTTTCATGAAATACCTTATTTTGTTGACGCTAACGCTATTAAGTGGATGCACTAAATGGAATTGGTGTGAACGTGAAGCAATCAATGTTAACACGCCAGATGGGGCTTGGGATTTTTGCTATGATCAATGTTATTTAGCAACCGTAGGTTCTTATAGAACACTGCCAGGGTCATTACATACGTGTCTAGTCGATAGATGTGGAGCACAATGGGTTTGTAAAGACAATCACAGCGTAGATGTCGAACATCCTAATGGCGCGCAAAGACTTCCTTATACGCCACTCCCACGACCAAAGAAGTAGTGATTAAAATGAAAGGAGGATAAATTATGGACAAGATATTGGAAATTATGATCGTAGTTTTAAAAATTTCAGGGACTGTATTATTTTTATCTTGTATTAGTTATGCACTCCTTTTAATTTGGACCGAATAAAAACTCTAGCCATGCAAACACTCTGTTTAAATGCCGATTATTCCCCTATCGGTATTATGAATTGGCAAAAAGCCGTAACCCTATTCTTCAAAGAAGCAGTGGAAATTATCGAAAGTTATGACCGCCCTATTCGATCGGTTTCCTTCACCATGCAAATGCCAGCCGTGGTCAAAGTAAAAGCTTGGGTTAAAAGCAATCAAAAGAGCCTTCGGTTTAATAAAACCAACATATTCCTACGAGACAAAGGTCGATGCATGTACTGCTCTGACCGGATCTCGCACCGTAAAGCCACCTATGACCATGTGATCCCACGAGCTAAGGGTGGCAAGACCGTATGGGAAAACATCGTTACTTGCTGCCAGCCTTGCAATAAACGCAAAGATTGCCGAACGCCCGAAGAAGCAAATATGGTTTTGACCGCCAAACCAGTTAAACCCACTCATTTATCACTTGATTTAATCTTCCGGATACGATATCATCACCAAATGCCAGATGAGTGGCGTAAATATATCTTAAAAGAATAAAGTAATGGACACAGAAATCCACGACATCGGTTATGCATTAAAATGGATATGCAACTACTACAGCGTATTCCGTACTGGATGGGACAAAGATATGTCGATCTCACTTCAGTTAGACGACAAAAGTAATAAACGATATATTGCAATGTGGACATGGTATGGCATAATGAAGGACTGGCGATCGATTCCATGGGTGTGCAGTCAGGAAGACTTGCTTGCAACAGACTGGCAAGTCGTTATAGAAGAATGATCTTCTTAGATAAAATCCTCAAAAAAATTCTTCCCTACACCGAAATCGTCAAGATAATCGATGGTAAGCCCGTAGTATATATGCAGCGATTTTTCTTATGGCGTAATCGCAAGGGCAATAAGTACTTGCATCATTTTTTACGCTCAGATGACGATCCCGATCCTCATAACCATCCATACGATTTCACTTCAATAATCTTATCTGGGGGGCTACATCGATGAATGGTATGTATATGATAATCATCGGAACCCAAAACTAGAAGGTCCTCGTCACTATAAAGTAAAAAAATGGACTATACAAAGAAGAATGGCCAACCATACTCATCGTGTACACCTCATTGGCAATAAAAAACCATGGACCCTGGTTTTTACCGGTCCATTGATACAGCCTTGGGGGTTTGTTAAACCAGATGGAACATGGATATATTGGAAAAAATACTTAAAAGAACAAAAGCAGCCAATCACACCAAATGTCAACTAGAGTCGTAAATGTCAGAAGTGCTGTTTATCCCAAAATTGATTTAGGGACGCCAGAATCATTGCCTGAGAATTTCGTCTATATCGGTCGAAATCACCCCAAATTCCCCGCTGGATCCAAATGGGCCAATAAGTATATCATTGGCCGAGACGGTACGCGCGAAGAGGTTATAATTAAATACGAAAAATGGATCATGACACAGCGCAATCTTTTAAATGACTTACCAGAATTAATAGATAAGGACTTAGGTTGCTGGTGCTGGCCATTGGCGTGCCATGGTGATATACTGGTGAAGTTAGTTGAAAGGCTCGGTAGACCAACTAGGTAGGAGTCGCTTCACTCAAAACGAAGACAGTGAGAGTTCGAATCTCTCTCGGGCCATTTATGGAAAAAATATACTTTGAATGCGAATGCGGATCTACGCAACACTTGGTCAAATTTGATCGTGATGAAAATTGCGTAGTGCTATATATTCAATTAAATGAATGGGGCACTTCATACAAGAGGTTCTTCCGACGTACCTGGGAAGCGATTAAATATACTTTTGGATTCCAAAATCGTTGGGGCGTCTGGGAAGAAGTCTGGCTTAATACTGATAAAGTAAAACAATTAATTAAATTTTTGGAGGAACATGTCAACGATAGCAAAGACAAGTAGTGACCCAAAAAAAGAACTTGCGGACGTGCAAGGCAATTTCGATGAGTGTTATATTTGTGCTGGCCCAATACACAATCTCAATGATGGAATCGTTAATTTAAGTCATCGAGGAGAAAAATATGCACTTTATGTTCACAGATGGTGCCGTTATAAATATTTAGGAGAAAAAAATGAAATTAACATTGGAAGAGCTAGTAGTATTGGCGTACAGCCCCCTAAAGGCAACGGGGACGAAGCCGAACAAGACGGACGTGATTATTAATTGGGGATTTACACCAAAAAGCGGCGATCGATATCAAGTACTAGTGCAAAACCTGTAACGTGATCGGCACATTATAAGATATACCGACGATCCCGATCGTAAGTGTTATCGTCAAAATTGGTCCATTTTTTTGAATGGTAGCCGATGATACTCCAGTAAAAGCTGGATCACCCTCAAACATCTGTTGAACTGACTTCAATAAATCAGCAGCATTAACGTCTGCCGTTGACGTACCAACTGGAACAATCAACCCAAACCCCGGGTGGTGCATCAGAGTGCCTCTCGGCGTACTGAGGGCAATCTTGACCGTCTGGATGAGGTTCTGTAAGCCAACCGCAAAGCGGCAATCCCCATCCGGGCCAATTACCAAATCATTGTTCTGGTTTAAAAGCAGATCTATTCCACTAACATTGAGTAATGGATCAAATACATTAATACCTGGAATCGACTTGGTTCTATTGTCCGGAATTGTGCTTTTATCTGAAGGTAAATAGATGACTTGTTGCGAATTAACCGTCCCAGGCAAATAAGCTGTTAAAAGGGCATTGGCCAATGTAGTATAATTGACCAAATCGTTATTTCCATCCACCGTCACCGAAAAGAAATTGGTGTAAATCTGTTTAATACCCGTAATGTGCCGTTTGTTGGCTGTAATCGCGTTGGAGCCGATCCATACCGTTTGGTTAACATATAAATTAGTATTATCGCTGACGTATAACGTGTTACCATTTCCATCAGTTAAAAATGGCAATGTGAAACCCGCTTCATCCACAAAAGGCTCTTTAAGTCCATTTAAAATGGCAATTTCATGCCAACGATCGGCATTACCCAAATACAATTGAGCCAATCGCTCCAAGGTAAAACCATAAGGGAAGGGGATTGCTATCTTGCTCTGTGGAACTTTAAATACAATTCCACTGCGCTGAGCTAACCCGGCTACATACTCCAATGAAGTTGGGGTCACTGGATCAACGGTATTCGATGCCGCCAAATGATCCAAAATGACACAAACCTCATTTAAAGCGAATAAGATATTCCATTCATCGTCCAACGTTGTCCTGGTGGATGGAATACCTCCGCGATTGTAGACTCGATTATAGGTACTGCCGCCTGCGCCAACCGCATCGGCAAAGTTGTTGGAAAATTGTCTAATCGTAGTTCGTTTATTTTCAAAATCAATTCTTTTAAATCCTTTAACCCTATTCATCTCATCTCTAATTCGTTTTAGAATTATAGGAGATAATGGCAAGTCGTTGGCTTTTACAGTATTAAAGACCCTTTGTAGGGTAGCGTTACTAGTAATATTAACCGTTGTCGGAGAAAAATTAGGATCTACAATACTAGGGCGAGTTTGCTGATTAATAGGATTTGAACTTAAATTCAATAACTTATTTGGGCCAGTAGTTAATATCGATGGGGGAGAATTACCTAATGTAGGATAATTCGTTGAAACATTATTCCAGTTTTTACTTAAAATAGGCAACATTTCCTTGACAATAGAATTAGGAATATCAGCAATTACATGAGGCAAATTAGTAACACTTTTTAAAAACAACGATGTCTCACGGCCAATTTCGATGACGATGCCAGTTGGATCTTGCACTACTGATCTAAAGATTTGATTGGTAGCCAATAAAATATCATTTGCTATCTTTAGTCTATTAAGTAATTGATTTAAAACTTCTGGCCTACGGCCGACCGGGCTGTAGGGATTATTAATTGTGCTAGCACTTTCGATCTTGATTCGTTTCCAAGCCCTTAAATGAAGCGTATACATGTATTCTAATGGTCTGGCGGCGCTGCGGTTCATTGCGAAATTTACACCAGCACAAAGATACCTGGATTCATCCTTCCAAATGTACAACGCCAGTCGTAGATCTCGCGTACTAACTTGAAACCCTTTGGGTGTAACAATACTTTTGTTAGTCTTTTTCAGCAATTCATATGATTCAATAAATCGTTCCAATACTTTAAATTGATAATACCCAGTACTCTTAGCTGGAATACGGTTAGGGTCATTTCCATCCGCTCCATCATTGTCGGTAATAGGCTGATTGATGTTAGAAACGTTGTTGACCCCATTAGGATTAAACAAATTCTTCGCACCAGTTACCACTTTATTGACATTGGTAATCGTACCGGCAAAAATTGTGCCAATTGTTGTTGATTGCAATGCATTAAAAAAATCCGAGTCTTGTGGATTGGCTTGATTCTTGACTGGAGTTACCCCGGTAGTCCCACTTAAAATAATATCTCTCAATGGAACTCCACCATGTTGCTCAGAAATGCCGCCTAAAGTAACTTGCAATGAAGTGGCAATCGGCATATTAATCTGTAATTCTTGGGGTGGAATGGGCAACGTGAACACCCAACCGGTCTCAGTGTAAGTTGCATTCCTGTCTTGATCAGCACTTAGATTCAATATTACCAATTGATAAGGGAAATATTGTGAAAATCGAGCCCCATACGCTACCCGCTGATCCTGAAAGAAAAAAGGATCAGCCAAATCCCCATTCAAAACCGGATAAACATTATCCACATAGTACTTTGAGTTGGGGACTGAGCTTTGGGAATCTGTAGGCATACTATATAAGGTTAACTGTCGGCTAAGAAATTAATCGTAGACAAATAATTACTAGCTCCATTTTCAAATTGCTGAATAGTTGAAGCAATTTGGCCAATAATATCAGAAGCATTTTGTAAAGCTTTGCCTGCGGCTTTCCTTGATGGAGGAGTGTCGGTAATTAACCCAATCCCCGCAGAAAACAACAAGGTTTGTAAAACACTCAAATTAGATATAATCGACTGATTCATACTTGATTCAGCATTACGATAAGTAGTTCCCTTTACAAAAGCATCGTTGGCACTATTAATTTTAACTCCAGTAGTAGTAATATTAAATTGGCCAGTATTTACATTAAATGCATTATCTTTTGTAAAGGAAAATGTCGATCCGGTATTAGTCGAATTAATAACATTTCCTTTAACGTCAGTTGCTCCCTTACGTAAAAAAAAGAATTGCCCATCTTTGTCAATTTGAGCATTGATACCATTGTATTCCCAAAGCAAAAGGCGATTAGCAAACGGCTGGTCTTTTACTTGGTTATCAGGATGAGGCAACCCGCCAATGATATAAGCATAGCTGTTATTACCATTGGCACATAATAATAAGACACGTGAACTAGCATTTAATTGTTGTTGGATATTGTTGGTATCAATTCGTGGAACCCACCTAAAAGTATCAGCTACTCCCCCAAACAATGACTGTATTTTAACACGATAATAACGAATCGTCGAATATCCCCCATTAGAATCAGCATATTGTACATCTACGTCATATTCCATGTACTTTTGACTGATATTCAAAGGATCACTTGGATCATAGGATTTAGCCACACTGCCGACCCTCAAGGATAAATCATTAAAAGCCATCCAAGATCCAGAAGGGAAATCCTGAGTAGACATTATTTTTAAAAAACTTGGGACGACGGTCCCATCAGGCAACTTCATTAGTAATTCTCGCTATTAAACCCAATGTCGCTTTCTGGTTTTGTATCCGGCAATAATTGTCTACCTAAGTAATTCACATCAGTTTCAGGGTAAACAATATCGTCCGCTGAATCACTCTTAAGTGAGATGCCGTTTGTTAATTGCAATGTCGTAGTAAAATCCCTCATACCATTGGTAGTTATACTTCCGGAATGAATTACTCTTTCGATATGATATATAGTGCCATCCACAACACAATTATCGCCCTCACATATTGGTTCTTGGATTCCTTTCATAACTACCGTACCGGTATACTTTAAATGACTACCCATCAAAATATCAGCCATCAATTTATTCCAAAAACGACCAGGAGCAAAATCGAATATATTATTTAAACTGATGAAAGCCCCAACAGTAGAAATCTTTGGCCTAAGTCCAGCTCGCTTGATATCTAATGGATCCGCAACCGGTAAGCACATTTGATAAAAAGTTTCTTGCGCAATTGGTTCATTTGAGATAAACTCAATTGGCTTAAACCAAACAAAATTATATCTTAAAGTATTTGAACGACCAACCTTGTAATTAAGAATTATGTCATCTTTAATTACCCAACGTGGTAAATCTAAAAATCCAGTTGATGATGGATTGTTTTGCACAAACGATTTGGTACTAAATGGATTTTGACGAACTATTACGGTAGGTAATACGTACCCTTGCTCGTCTACTCTTAAACAAGAATACATTTCGTTCATAGGTTCTGCTAAATATGTTTTTAAAATCGACCATAGTGGCACATTATCAAAAATTAACGGGCGAATAATATGCAGTCCAGTCAATTGATAACTAGCTCTATAAATACGAGCACCAGACGCCGTAGTCAAATCTGGCAAAAATCCTAAATAATTACTTGTACCTATATCATTCACCGTAGTGATTTGAGTATCAGTCGAAGTATTAAAACTAGTGTCCCTTAAAGTTACCGTCCCACCACGATTATTATACTTTTGGCCACCTACGATTGTTTTTAAAAGATCCGCATAAGTAACACCAACCGTCTTAAGTTGAGGATTACTATCACCTAATAATAACTTAGCTACTGTCCTTGGAATAAGATAAGTATCATTAGGTGAAGCTACCAATCCATCTTTAATACTATTATCAGTAAATGGAGCCAAAAGGTCCGCTGCTGGATTACGATATGCGTCCGCTGGACCCAGCCCTAAACACGTAATTAAAAGAAATGGAATAATTCGATCTGCCGTATCTACTGTGCCTAATTGTTCGATAAACCTTTGTCCAGCACTAAAATTAGGCAAATACAACACAGCTTCAGGGGCCAAAGAAGTTAATAATTGATTATAATACATTAATGTATCAAGTTCAGTAAATCCATTGGCGGTCAATTCGTATATAATAGTTCGATTTAACCCACTAGCGTCTACAGACTTCGTTTTAAAACAAGTGCTTACTCTGCCAATAAACTTAGGAGCATATTCGAATTTATTAGCACGTTGTTTATTAGTTACAAGATTTTTAACTTGTATATAACTAGCATAATTATTGAATGCCCAAAAAATAATCCAATCTTCAGGACCAATAACAGCGGCATAATTAATACCACTATGAAACAATATCATACTTAAGCTAGAGACATGACTTTCTTTACTGGTTGAAGTCGTCCACGAAATACAATCATTATCGATAATAATTGTAGGATCTTCGATAGTCGAAACTGCATTCGCATTCGTACCGGTACCAGCGCTACCTAATGTAAATGCACCAATACTACCAGGATTTTGCGGATCACGATTATAAGTGTCTTTAAAAAAAAATGGCACAATTACCGCTAGCCAATAAGGATTGGTTTGATGAGAATCAGCGGTATTTGCACCTAAAACGTAATTAAATGCCATTAGCGTCCCTTAGTAGTTCTTTCTTTGCGCGACCAAGGTTGTTCAAGAATTGGATCATCTACCCCTAAATCTCTCGCCCAACCACTAATCGTTTCTTTTGTCCTCATTGAAGTAAACATTTTGGTAAATTCAAATATAGCCGCCCGAGTTTCGGGATCGTTCATTGCATCGTACATTGCTTTCAAGGCCACAGCAGCTTGTTGAATTGCCGCTTGTTCCCCAATACCCCCAGTTGGTTTTAGTTTCTTTTCAAATCCTCTTCCCCCTCCTCCAGTTAAATCTCCTGCATCAAAACCCTGACCAACGTGTTCCAAAAGTCGTTCAAAACTAACATCATCCATATTTTGCATACCAATTAATGGACGAATCGTGACACCAGCTAAACGTCTAAACCTTTCACTTTTCAACGCGCCTTGTACACCCCCAGCACCAGTCATAATATTTTGCATTTCTGGAAATTCGTTAGCCGACAGTCCAACTGCACTTTCTATTTTGGCTAAAAATTCCTCTCTGCCAGTTGATCTTACACGCGCTCTAGATTGTTTTGAGCCAGGATCATTAGGATCGCCAAAAAGAGTGTCTAAAGCCCTATTACCGGTCAATAATTGATCCATTGGCGTATTAGCCAACGTATAAGCAGCGACACCCGAAATCCCTGGCATACGATGCCGTATCTTAGCTATATCTATCGCAGACAATAATGGATTTCCTAACGTGCCTTGACCAATCTGTTGCATACCGGTTAAGGTTTGCGTGATTTCCATTGGATTGGCTGTTTTGCCAGTCATTGGACCAAGAAGAAAATTAAACAAATCTCTAGCGCCGCCAACTCCCATTGTCCCAGGCCCCATTGGACCACTTCTAGCTGAAACAAGTGCATCAATCAATTTTTCTAATGTTTGTGGAGTTGTAATACCCCTTGAAACACCTGCGCTTACGGCATCTTCAATTTCTTTGGTTGCCGCAGTAGTTCTCCCTCCCACTGGTCCACCCAACAAAGACTGAAGCTGTCCAATTCCACCACCAACAACATTTCGATCTAAACCAAATCGTTGTAATTGGACGGCCCTTGTACCAGCCATGCGCGCAGCTTCAGGGCCAAACTGATCGGCCAATCCACCAAAGAATTGCCATGATTCTTGCGGCATCATTCCAGCCTTAACGCCAATTCCAGCCATTCGAGAAGCTTCGCCTTCTCCACCTAATCTACGACCAGCTTGCATTAAAGCTGGAGCTTGAGACATCAATAAAGCCGCTGAGGCTTGTTGAAGTGGGCTCATTGCTACACGCTCACGAATCAATTTCATAACATTTTCTTGTTCGCGCGCACGAATATCCCCACCCATAATATCTGTAACAAACTTAGGCAATGTTGAAACACCAAACAATGCTCCAATACCTCCACCTACAAGAGCGCCGGGAACGAGTCCAATTCCTAAACTGGGTATTCCAGCAAGTGCGGCACCGGCAGCCGCACCAGCAGCCATGCCACCGCCTACCCTAAGACCAGCCCCAAGTAACATTGCTCCTTGGCCGCCAGCTTGTTTATAAGGATCCGTACCTTCGGCCCTTAGTTGTCGCAATGCTATAATATCACTGATATCACCGCCTAAAATACGCTTTCCGATATCACCATATTTTGCTCCAGCAACTCGACCAGCACTTTCCCACGGCAACGTTTTATATCGTTGATATTGATCAGCTACATTTGCACCCAAAAACATTGCTGATGCGCCAAATCCAGCAATTCGACTAAATGTTCTGGCATTAAATCCACCGCCGCCTAGAGGTGGCCAATTTACTCCTCTGGGTCCCGGATGATTGAAACCTGGAGGTAATGCTAAAGGAGGAGGACCGCCAGGCGGAAGACCTCCATATCCACCACCAGAAGGACCACTGACACGTTGAGCCCACCCCATGTATCTTTCGCCGCCACCCGAACCCCAACCCGGCATTCCGCCCATTAATCCTCGGCCAGGTGGCAATAGTCCGCCACCGCCGCCTATCCGGACGAAACCCTGCAACGTAGCTAAATATTGACGTAATGCACGAGTCGAATCTTCGATCGAACGTTGATTGGCTTTAAATTCTTTGGTTAAATCTTTTAAAACCTTATTGACGCCAACCAAAGACTTATTCAAACCATCAGTAAGCTTTTTGACATCACCTACCGCATTGGTGAACGCTTTGAAAGATTGAACATCTACCTTAGCGCCAATTTTTAGGCTTTTACTAGATTCATCGGCCATAATTTACCTGGATTATCTTAAGATTGCTTTTTTGGAGCCGTAAAGTCAGTTTCACCCAATTGGTCCATCAGATTTTCATCAATATAATTAAGCTTAATCTCAGGTAATTCATTTAGTGCTTTCTTTTGTTCTTCCAGCACCGAATCGTCGATCGCAACTTCGGTATTACCCTTTTTCTGATATCTTAAGCTCGTACCTTTAAGGGCTTTGATATCGGGCGTATCCCGGCCTTCCTGCAACCCCTTGACTTCGGCTTCAGCCATTTTCAAGAAGGCTTCATCGTCAGCTTTTTCCTCAAGTTCCCTTTGGCGCTTTTCTTCAACGGTTTCCAACAAGGATATTATTTTATTGTGTTTTTGATCATCGTCCAATTGCTCGAAATTGGCCTCAAAATAGTGCAATAAAACGTAGTCTAAGGGCAGGTCATCTACGTCAGGTAATGGGACATGGAAAGTAGTGCTAAACCAACGATAAATGCGACGGATAAAAGCATCATCGTCTGGTTGAAGAACAGCTAGTAAAGCGATCTTTTGCAGATCATTGACAAATTCACTCACACATTTTACTTAGGGTTAGATTCAGCAATGTCCTTCAACTTCTGACCAGCGAGTTCTGCTTTTTTTTGCACTTCTTTTACGGCATCAATTTTGATTTTCATCACTTGATCCCATACTTCTCGCAAAACCGAATCGTCAGCCAAATCCAATCCATTTCCATTTTCGGACCACCACGTAGGACTCTTGATAATACTTACCGATAATTCGCCTAACATTTCTGCTTGCGATTTAGCTCGTTCGGTTGCTCCTTCTGAATTAGATCCAAGTAATTCTCGACACACTTTATCTCTTAGTAATTCTTGACGATGGGTTAAACGACGTAAAGCGGTAAAAGTACCATAAAATACTTCACCCGTTCGATCACCTGTAATTTTAACATCAAAGCTAACGCTCTCTTTTAAATCCACAATTTTGCTCCTAATTGTTTGAAATTATTTAGCGCACTTGACTTGAATAGCGCCGCTATGATATAAGATTGCTTCTTTGAAACTATACATCAAACATATCAGCAATCAATGGATTGTAAATTATAGCTTTTCTAGAAAAGAAATAATTAAAATAAATGAAGAGGATATTCGTTATATTTCTGGGAAAAAATATCAATGTAAATTTAATACGTATAACGATGCTAGACATTATTATTTTTATTTAAAAAATAAATACACTGAGATATGTACACGACGATAGGCAAGTTTTCTAAATCGTCATGCCGGCATTTGCACAAGACATTTGACGAAGCTCAAGAATGTTTAATTAAGCACCAAAACGAATGTAGGAAATCGGATAAGATTTCTGACCGAATAATTTTAGAAATCGATTCGTTGGAAGACTTGGACGATATACTCGTCTTATATTGATTCAGGAATGTCCCATTGCGTAATAATGCCATCAACCAAATGTAATTTCAAAGCTTCATCTGGGCTTAAATACCAGTTTCTTTTTGTCTTGAGCTTAAAAAATTTTTTATCCATCCCACTTCGATCTGAAACATATTGAGCTAAACTATCATTAAGATGCATTAGCCAATCTAAATGTGACTTCAATTGGTCTTCATTTAATTTTTCATTAATACCAAGCGATGCTCCATGGAACATTATAAAACTACGTTGAGTAATTAAACTACGATCGCAAGCTTCCTCAATATAAGCTGCCATACTCTCGCCATAAAAATCAATTACACAAACGGTGGGCACATGGTATCGTTCAATCGCATCAATTAATTGATAGCCCTCGTCAACCGATCCACCATGAGAAGTGATTCTAAACCAAACTTCCTCTACTCCAACAAATTCGATTGCCTTCATTTTTGCTAAAATACGGTCAACGTTGACAGTATTTATTTCATTAACGTCAATGGTAACTTTTGTGGGGATCGAGGCACAACAAGAAAGAAACAAAAGGAAGACAACCAATAACCTAGACATATACCTCTAGATTAAGACTTCGTTACCGCTCCATTTTGGGTCTGCACGATATGTCTTAAAGTCATAAATTTATTGACAGTATTACCGACAATATATAATCCTGCCAAAGATATTACCGTGTTACAAAAAGTGCTATACACATCTTTGAATTTAAGACTGACTGTAACATTAGTTAGACCAATAATAAGAAATCCAACTAAAATCAGTAACATACTCACGTATGTCACGTGCATTTTCCTTGAATTTAATCCACTGTCGGATAAATCAAAATTAGGGTCCATGGCTTTTAAGTCGTTCAATTATAAGCGCCAATCCAGCGCCCAATACGGCTATAATAAACTTTTGAATACGGTGCTTCCAACGTTCATCCAAAGCACTAGTATTTTCTATTTTATTTATACGATCTTTACTGCCTTCATAATGAACTTGAAGGTCAATTACTTGTTTCAAAACAACATCAATCCTTGCCCCTAAAGTAAAAGATAAGACATCGATTTTTTCGCCTAAATTATGTAATCCAATTTCAACCGTACTTTCAAGTCGGCTAATACGCTCCCTATTATCAGATGCTATGTTTTCAAGTCGCAAAATACGGATCTCATCTTGCTCATTACTCATCATAATGCTCCTAATTTAGAAAGATTATTGAGTATCGAATCCAATTAACGTTACAGACTGTAATGTACCGGCTATACCAGCAGCAGCAAACTGCAATGTCATGGAGGCAGCTGGAGTTCCTACAATATTTAACCCTAAAATATTGATCGATCGCACATCGTTAGTGACAGCAATTAAATATTCACTCCAAACAATATTAGATCCATCTAATAGATTAACTAAAACCGCGGCATTGGCCGCAGTGCCAGCAAAACTCGCACAAATACCAGTACAAACATGTCGAATATCAGCACCACCGGCAACTTTAACCGCACTGGCTTGTGTAGCCGCAGCAGGGGTTGATACGACCGTCCAAGTACCAAGAGGAAGACTTATCGCGGGAACTAAAGGACTAGGCATCTTTACTCCTAATTAATCAGAATAAAGATTAAGCTTTAACTCAGGAACACTTTTATGCTAACAAATTCCCTGCGTACCTAGAATATTAATTGGAAGGTCGTTAGGATCTTCTTTTAATGTTCCAAACTTCTTGAAAATTCTCGGATCCAAAGGAGATTTTAAAGACTTTTCTATTTTACTCAATAATGGTCCACCAAGCTTATTGCTTAATTCCTTAACTTCAGGTATTTGATTGTCTTCTGCCGTTTGAATACATAAATTACGATAAACATTCACGACAGTCTTAGGAATAACTACTAAGTTTTTGATATCATCTCCGGCCTTAATTGAACTTTGGATAGATTGTTCCAAAGAATAATAAATATCAATAAATTGATCATCGATTTGACGATAAGAATCAAAGACTCCGACCATTTTCATCAATTTATCATCATCGGCAAAATCTGACTTTAAAACAACTCCAAGTCGTAAAATAGTTTCTATCTTCCAAAGGCTTTTAAGCAAAGCTACTTCTTCTAGGGTTAATTCAATACTGGACAATTTATTCAAGTCTATGTTCTTCATATCCATAATTATATCATAACCCAAAAATAAACCCCCGAGTTTCAACCTTATTGAGGGTTAATTCCCGGGGGCGGGCTCTCGCATGATCGCCAGTTTAATCTCTGCCTTATTGATAGTCTACAGCACCTTGATCTTCTTGTGGACCCGACTCGTCTTGTAACACTGTCCCTTGAACTGTAACAGTTAAATCATGCAATGCTCTGGCGGCGCTGGTGGAGCTATATCCGGCCGGGCGACAACCGGTAACCAATAAAACAGTATTGCCGGTTTGACGATCCACCAAAGCCAATGAAAAATCATTGTGGTTTAACAAATTTTGAAGTTGTGGCACACCAGTAACGGCATACGGACCATTACCTACAATCCTAAACCCCGTGAGGGTCAAGGAAATAGGATTCATGGCCGTATACACCAATTCCGCGGTATTATAACGACCGATCACAAATATCGGTTCCAAAGCATAATCAACACCATAAGCGACACTGGCGAAAAGCCCCACCAACTGCATCTGACCCGAAATGGAATTTTCAATGTATAACTTAGCTCGTGCGCCTGTCAGGGTGCGGGCTCGAACAGCCATAATAAAATTACCTCTATCCTAAAAGATTACTCTTCTAAATATTTAAATGTATACCCCTTAATGGTTTTACGTTGTCCCTTAAGGATTCTCCAAATACAAGATTGTGATACATTTATTTTTAATGCAGCTTCGGGTTGAGTTTGATAAATATTACCGTATTGATCTTGAAATGGTTTGCCGCCTATAGATTTGGAAAGGTTTAATCGAGCTTCCATAGAAGCAGGTTTACCTTTATTCCAAGCCGGTTTGCCTTTTTTAGCTAAACTCATTTTTTGTCTAGTTTCTAATGAGACAAATTTCCCTTTTTGTTTTTCAGCTATTTTTCTTTTTGTTTCTTCAGATTTAGGAATACCGATCGCCGCACCAAGTCCACCTGGGGATATATTAGTTAACCTACATCCAACATCTCTGAAATACTTTATCCAATAAATTTCAGCCGTATTTAAATCTTCTCGCCTATGCAATTCCTGAATAACTTGAATATATGGATTAAATCCTTCTTGTAATTCAGATTTAATCCATCTATCTTTATGCGTCTGATTTTTTAGTACACTAGGGCTGCAATGTCTTTGAAGTTTTGTGGCTATGTCTTCAACAGTTTGCCCCACATATCTCAATTCATGATTTTTACTACTAAATAATCCATAAATATACATCTTTGTATTATACCATAAAACTAAATGACAGTAATTTCGTCAAAAACGTAATAAAATCAAATAGTTGGGACTCAGAACGAGGCAGTTTGAATGGCGGGCGTTACCAACGCGGTAATGGGAATAAAGTAAATTAAACCAGCTAGCTTAACTTCCAATGATACCAAAGCACTTGGACCGCTGATCTGAACAGTTACGTTTTTAAAGCCTAGCGGGGCGTCGTCCGAAGCTGCAATCAACTTTAATTTCTTGAAGTCAGACATAATCACTGTAATCGCTGATAAGAAAATACCAGCCGAAACATCGGCAACTGATTGGCCCACAAACATATTTTCTAGACGTGTAGCCATCGTCAATGCAATGGTATCGGCCACATACATCGCCTGAAGACTGTTGTATACAAAGTTAGTATCAACACTGTAAGTCGTCTGATCTGAAATCCAACGAAAACCACCTGAGTCGGCGCGCTCGGCGGGCATTAAACCGTTCTGCAATGAATCTTCAACCTGAGTCAAAATCTGATCAGAAAAACTTCCGTCATTCATCAATATGCCACTGGTATTAATGAATTTCTTTACAACACCTTTGTAGAATCCAGCGGCTTGCATCGAAGCGGCAGCTACCGCACCCATGTGTGGACCAAATTGGACAATATTGCCCGATGAATCCAAGAATTTGAAATCTTGAAATACCATGCTTACGCGCTGTGAAGCCAAATTGGTTGAAGCCAACTTTGCATTGGTAAATGAAGTACGCTTCGCTACCAATGCTTGACGATTACGGCGGCGCTTAATTTGAGAAAGTGCCAACACATGAGTCTTGCACGCAGCATTAATTGCATCAATAGTGTAAGTCGAACTAGGGTCGGTAAATGCAAATGTAATATCAGTTGTAGAGTCTTGAGAAAACAATGGAATCAAAAAATTACCCTTGACCTTTTCTAAAGCCAACAAAGCGCCGGTCACTTGAGCGTTAGAAGTACCGCCCTTGGCTCCACCAGAATAAAATGTAATTGACTGAACGTCAGGCAATCCCGCTGCGGCAGCGGTGATCACTGGGGGACCCAATGTCACGTTAGTCGGATTAAGCATCGAAATAACGCTAGTAGACAATCTTTGAAATAATCTCCAGGCATCCCGCTTCCAACGACCAGGAGAAGCTCCTAACTGCGAAGCGATGTTCAAAGTAACGCGATCCAATACCGTCTGAGTATTGCCAACGTTATCAAAATATGTAGTCAACTGTTGGCCAAACAATGTGCTGCTCACAACACAGGTGTACCCAGTCTGAGTACTCAAGAATGTAACCAAATCGTTAATTGTCTTGTAACGAGCCAAATTGACGGTTAAATTAGAACCATTACCTCCAACTACGGTTGTGGTTAAAGTCGGAATACCATTGACGTTGGCAATATTGGCTGTTCCGCTAACGCCACTTGCGCCACCGCCATTGTATCCCAATGATAAAACAATATCGCCACCAGCCGTAACAACTTCCGCAATATTATCAAAAGAACGGTTGTTGGTCAATTGAACACTATATTCGGTAGTGCTGGTTAATAAGTTAGGAACAGTTGAAGTAGACAAAAATGTTACAAAAACACCAGCAGTAGTATAAAGCTGCAAACTGATATTCTCAACGCCACCGCCATCATAAATTTCAAGCGCCTTGCCTGCGCCGTCGATCGCTGGACGAAACAACTGCAAGTCGGTTGTAGCAACCAATACGGTAGCACCAAAACTTGCTGGAAGACCGTTACTCAAACGAGTCAAAGTGACCGTGCTTGCACCGGCAGTTAAACCAGTTGTAGCTGAAACCACTGAATACCATCCACCGTTGGTAGCTGGAGTAAAACCAGCCGGAGCGGTTGAAGGCATTAACAATAAATCGCCAGCTTGTGGGACCGCAGGCCAGTTGTTGCCAGTCCCAAGCGTCAAAACTAAAGTTGATCCAGTAGCAGTACCAGTAATAGTCTGGCCAACCAAACCAGCCGTCACCAATGAACGATTGGTTCCGCTGGCATTATTAACGATAATTGGAGAATAAACCTGTAAATCATTAGTAACCGAAACGATAACAACTGCCGCTACGTTAACCGGGTTAACCAAAGCGCCAGTAAGATAGTGACGAAGCTTAGTGGCCGTAACAGTCGTTGTAGTTGCACCCGTAACTACGTACGCACCAGCATTAACAGTAGACGTACCCACTATTACCGAGTTAGCCCCAGCACCATATTCACCACTGGCTGGAATCAAAAGCGTATCGCCTACAACCGGAATTGTAGCCCAAGCAGTCAAAGTACCCGTACCCAATGTAATCACAACCGATGCGCCAGTAGCAGCCACTGCCAAAGTATTGCCGCCACCAAAACCAGTAATTACGTTACGGTTAACTCCACCGGTTGCATTTAATGTATTTAGTCCAGCTAACACCGAGCTATTTAATGTCGTGTTGGATGCAGAAGTTACAGATCCAACTAAAGCAGCAGGAGAAGTAAAGGCGGCCACCGAAATAGACTGTTGAGCTTGACCATTGACCCTAAATGCTAAAGTAGCTGCGGTAGGAGAAGGGATTAAAGTGAAAGCGCCGGTCGTTGGAGCAACTTCTGATGTAAAAGCACTTACGGTTGTATTGATTAAATTTCCAAGATCGCCAAAACTTCTGTCAGCAATGGTAGCATAAGCAGTCAGCCCTTGACGAACCAAAGCGGTAGTCGCCTTGACTGAAACATTGGTTTTAGCAACAAAAATTCTATTAGGTCCACCCTGAATACTTGGATCCGATGAAGCCGAAGCGGCAATCCTAAACGCATCTACAATCGGTCCACTCTTGTACTTGGCGACAACCGCCGTCAGACCATCTGGTCCAAATGAATTGGTGGTAATATCTGCTTCAAGCGTATAATCTGGCCCTTGATTTGCTTCCCCCACAAGCATCAATACGCCAGTAGTAGAAAATCCAGCATTGGCCTTTGCAACCTGGAGATCAACGTAAGCTCCAGGAACCGCTGTAGTAAATGATGCGGTAGTTACTTGTTGCGGCATGAACTTCTCCTAAATAATCCTTAGATAAAGATTAGGGTTTATCCTTTTCACTCATAGCCAATGGCGGCGTTCCATTACCATTCTTCTTAGTGTAATAAGAATCGATTTTTGACATATCCTTAGCTAATTCAGACTTGTTCCATTTACCTCGGGGCATGAATTCTTTGTACTGAGCATTTTGCGATGGCATTTTCATCGATTGTTGTGCCCCAGGCATTTTCATATTTTTAGATTGACCGGTCTGAGACAATGCTGGCATCGCCGGAGTTTTAGTCATAGAAGGCTGAGCAAAGGTCGCTGGTGCTGGATTCATTGACATCGCCCCCTTAGCTATTTTACCTTTTTCAGGTTTAAGAGCCGATCCAGATGGCGTATCGTTTTTCAATGGGATGGCACGACCCGATCCGCTTGGATGTAAATCTAGCTTTTTGCCCTTATCTGATTTTTCTTCAGCTTTTTTATTTTGTTCGTAAGGAACTTTATTGATATCACCAGCCATTGATTCACGAGCCTTAGAGTCAGTTTCAGCCCATTTCTTTACATTTGTATCTTTTTCGGGTTTCAAAGCTGAGCCGGTCGGTGTATCGTTTTTAAGTGGGATGGCCCTGCCTGATCCACTTGGATGTAAATCTAATTCCTTACCCTTATCGCAACCTTCTTCCCCTTTGGCGTAAACATATCCATCTTCTTTATAATTTGATAACTTTGCTTTTCTTTCAGGTCTAACCTCACCGCCAGAACCATGGTTACCAGCGGGATCAGTTGCTTTAACTTCTTCTTTCTCGAAATGATCCTTGCCTTCTTTGTAATTTTTAGGCTTTTTGATCGAAACTTCTGGCTTGATTGGCCCACCCGATCCAGTTTTCTTGATTTCAATTTTCTGGATTGGTTTATCGCCCGTTAGAACAGATCCTTTTACCTGAGAATCACGTTCTTTGAGTTCATCGGCAGTGCCCTTATTTATATCGAGAGCCTGTTTGCCCAAAATCTGAAATACGGTACGCGGACCTTGCTCACGAGCTAATTGAGCATTGGATTGAGTCTTACCCGGAAGACCGAAAATAGCCTTACGGATAATACCCGGACGAGGCAAATTAGATTTAACTGATCGAAATCGTTGAGCTAGATCTTTACCCGCTTCGCCTGCTTCAGATGGAGTAGCTGGTACCCCTTTAAGTCCCCCCACGCCGTGTTCAGAACTAGGGGCTCCAGGATTAGGTGGATTGACGCCTTGTTTTGAATAGTGGGTAATACTATCATGTGGGTCACCGCCATGAGCCGCACTTGGGAGTAAACGTTGTTCCGCTTTCTTAGTTTCAGCGGGAATCGGATGCTTATCTCCAACCCCTTCATGGGGCTTTACTTTTGTGGCCGGATTTTCGACAAAATGGTCTGTACTAGCTTTAAAAACATCTCCCAAAGCAGACTTAGATATATCTTCATTTTTTTTGGTTCCTTTTTGGTTGCTGATTTTCCACGCCGTTGCATACGCTTTTGCTTTGCCTTCTTTGTCATGGCCATACTGATCCTTTAGTTTGTGTATCAATTTTTCATCAACATCGGGTGGAGTAACCTTAGAAAGGTCAGAGCCTTCGCCTTCTTTCTTTTGCAATTCAACTAATTTTTCAAGATAATCTGTAATACGGTCACGAACCGCCTGTTTCACGGCCAAAGCAGCTTCTTGGGGGGTAAACTTTTCATTTTTAAGTAATTTCTTTCGTTTTTCGAGATCCTCTCGAAGTGCAGTACCCAACGCTTTAACTACTTCTCTGGCGTCCTTGGGCTTGGTTGAGTCCGGCATGTTTATCTCCTAAACGAAACTACCTAGAAAGATTAGTATTAATTAAATAATTGTACCAATGGGATCAGCTGACATAATCCAGCCAGCCAATTCCTGTTGTGTTAACAAATTGGCAGGAGTCGCTGTACCTCCGATTATCTTCACTTGCAATCCGATACCCTGCACTTCCTGCGAAATCAACTTAGGCCAATAATGGCGCACCATGCCAGTTATTGTCACGTCACGAGCCCACAAAACATCAGGATTAGGCTGCCCCTTGTTTCGTTCAGCAAAATACAGTGGTCCAGACGATACGGTCATGTTTTCAAAACCACGACCTTCAAATAATTGCTGTTTATACCTTAAGAGAATAAATAACAATAATTGTTCCAAATAAAGGGCATAAATAGCATCATTTTCAGCAAAAATCTTCAAAGCAAATGTTTGCTTCATCCAAATGCCTTCCAAGGTCACTATGTAAAAGTTCTCGATAGGAGCAATTACTGCATTGCTGAAATTAGCCGTTACATTAGGTGCAATAACGATCTGGTTAGTCGCATCGTACACATCTGTAATTGGATATCCGGTATTGGTGGTTTGATCGAGTAAAATCTGGTTTTTAAAGATACCGCTGGTAGTCACGCTAGAAGGTAAAGTGACAATACCGGTACTTGATACAAATGAAACAGGAGTAAATGGACCGACAATCGGCTGCGGATTAATGGTAATGTCAGTTATCGGGATTTTTTCTTGAACATCATAGTTAACATCACCTAAAGTAGGAGATTGTTCCACCGACGATTGTAAAACTATGGCAATTTGAGGATATCGAACGTCATCAGTTCGATAATTCATGCTAACATTGATGTTGGTATTTAAAAGCCACTTTTTAGCTCGATCGAATTCAGATTTTCCGTAAGCATTAGTCGTCAAATCATCATTCAATAGCCATTGCAGCACATAATCCAATAAAAATGAATTACCTTGAATGTCAGCAATAGCCGCTTCAATGCCACTTTTGATAATTAAATCAGATGGAGCGATACCATAAGTTGATGGCGAAATTATCACTGGAAGTGTATCCCTAAAAACATAATCTAATTGTTATAAAGGTTAATGTTTTTATGTTTATGGAATACGATAAGCTCGTTTCGCTTTACACTCCCAACCAGCTAGGCACATTTCTACATCAACTAATAGAAACACATAAAAAAGAAATTAAAGACAAAGATGCCGTTGAACGAGCTAAAAATAGCTGGATCAAGGCAACTTCTCTAAAAGTACTAGGATTTATTGATACGGAAGCTAAAAAATTCGTCGATGGTTATCCTAAAAATCAAATTTCAGCCAAAGACATAACCAACGCACTATCCAACGCGATCAACTTGGTACTAAAATCTCAAAAATTAACCTAGTCCAAGTTCTTTGAGTATTGACGGCTTAACCGAATTATGCCATTCCCGTGCAGCGAAGTCTAAACCGTCATCAAGCAACCCTTTGCCCTCTACTCCTGGATGAATCCATAGCTGGCCTGACTGCTTTGCAGAAGCTGTGCGAAATGTCATGATATCTTTTTGAACAAACAAAGCTCCCTTTTTGTCCATTACTTCTTTCTGGTAAATATTGATACCCCACAAATATGGACGACCCGTAGGACCACGCATGTCTGCTGGTTTATTCAAATTTAAACGTCCTACCAAGCCTAGTTTATTAGTACCATCATAATTCTTCTGAAGTTTGCCATAACTAGCAATTTTACCCCCGGAAATCTTGGATTGTCTTTTCAACTCAGCTCTAATGGTATCACTTAAAATTTTCTGTTTAGGGGTTTGAGCCGATGGCGGTTTATTGTGTTTAAATGGAATCACTAAATATTTACCATCGCCACTTCCCTTAGCCTTAGGACTACGCAAAAATCCTGGCAACATGTCAAAACCAGACGGAATGCCATTGTCAACCCATACCGCTTTTTTCAACAATTCAATCTCCCACCAGATTGGTTCATCTAATTTTTTAGGAGGCAACAAGTTATCAATAAAAAGCTGTCTAGAGCTATGGAGCTTATGCTGTGCTTCCTCTAAGATATGAGTGTGAGTCGCTTCAGCTAAACCATGGATCTCGCGCTCAATTATTTCTTGAGCCTTTTCAAATTGCTCAAATTGCGTTAGGATATCGGAAATATCCAGGTGTAGCTCAAGAATGCTCGCCATTAGTCTTCTTTATCCCTGGCATGGCCTTCGGCCAATAAAATCATCGCATCGATTAGCTTTTTAATCGCATCATAGCTCTTAGGATTGAGTTCTTTTAGTCGGGCGATATTAGGAGCATGTTGTTTGATTTGCATCAAAGCCTCAATAATCTTTTGCCTTGGTGGAATTGGCATTTTGATATCTTGTTTAGCTTTGACTTGGCCATGCTCCAGATGATGCAATTCGCCTTGAGCTGGACGATCCTTGTATGATACCTGATTTGGCATCTTAGAACTTATCATTGTTGGCTTTTGTGGATCACCTTCTAATTCAAGGTTAGGGAAATCTAAATTATACTTAGGTTCGCCCACTTCCGCTTTTTCCACTTCATCCCACTCAAATGAGGATTCGGAATCATCATCAGAATAAACTACCAACTTATGCTCTGGACCAGCCTTATCTAACGCTTTTTGAGCTTCCAATGGAGTCGTGCCCACCCCCACCCAAAAGTCAACCCCACTGGTTCTCTTGTACTTATCAACTACGTCTGAAACCTCGCTCACCCGATCGATCGGAATTTCTAAACCTAAGACATTGCCAAAACCCAACACTACATTACCGGTGACTTGGCCAGCCCAATTCTTTAAGTCACAAAAAGCCTGTTCAAGGGGCTGCGAAACACTTCTTAATTCTCCAGCATTATCCTGACTAATTGCATAATATAATGTTTTGTCTAAATCGCCAGGAACGATAAAGATATAAGCATTCTGTTGTTCCATGATTAAAAAAGGTTGCTATTTTCGGCACTTTAAGCTACAATCTTATAATATTATGTCAGATCAACAATTCAACACGTTAATGCATCTTACCAGAGATAGGCTAACCAAAATATCTAACGATTTAAAGAATATTACGAACAAATCTCAATGGTCTGAAACAGAAGTATTTTTAATTGAAGATCTATCAATTCAAATAGAGCGAGTTATTGAGTTGATCGTTGTGCTGGTATAAACTCATCTGAATCATGGGCAGTAGTATTGAGATCTAAGTCCTCATCCGGTTTTTGCGCAGCAATTTCTGCCGGAACCGGATTCAGGTGGTTAAGTCCTAAGGCTCCCATGTGTAAAACATACAGTAAATAATGCTTTTGAGCTTCTTTCATTTTACCATGTGCTTTACTTTGAGTGATGCCGACTAAGTGATAAGCAGCCCCTTTAGCATGGTTTAAACGCTTATATTTGGCATATGCGGCCTTTTCTGATGCCTCCCTATCCAATCCCTCTCCCTTTTCAAATACAGCCGCACTACGCTCCAAATCGTACCGATCGTGCGATTTGATAATTTGATAACGATCAAGCCATTTTTCCATTACTTCAAAGCCTCAGTGATTAATCCTAGAGTATCTTCATCCACTTTAGATAAATCTAATATATAACCATCCTCAACTACATTAGTCTTGATATTTTTAGATAATTCACCTATACACAGACAACCCACAAACTGGTCATTCTTGAAAAATGGCAATCCGCACTCATCACATTCTTTATTGGCCTCATGTTTAGTTACCCCTAAAGTGCCACGAATTGCTCTTTTATCAAGCTCTACTCTAGCCTTCTTGATAATATTGGATTTAACCAAAGAATCAATACTTTTGCCTAATTTAATTAAATCAGTTTTCTTAAGTTGTTCACTAATTGGTGTTGAATCAATCCCTAAAGCTACGCCTACCGATGCTGCCACATGTAATAAATTGGAATTATTAAATTCATATAATTTATCGCCAATAGTTACTGCACCAGTAAAATCATCATTTTCAGTTTTCACTAACGCAATATAGGATTCAGTACCAGGCAAAGATCCCTGGAAACCATGATTGGACATCGTAGATAACCAAGCGATAATCGCCCGAGGCACAATAACCGATCTCAAGGCAGGCATTTTCTCTGCTGCCTTATTCAAAGCCTCAACGCCATGCGGGCCAAGTATTTCGGTTAAAAAATCCATTATCTAGGAGAAAACATCCCATCTCGTCCACTGGCCAAAGCTTTGCGTTGATCGACCAACCCAGAAGTATCAATTTCTTCCTTCAAGAAATGGTATTCTCGAAGCAACAACGCGGCATAAGGCAAACGGACGTTTTTACGTTCACCAGTAATAAAGTCATCGGTTTGTGCTATTCTAATTTCATGGATTAGTCTGCCACAATAAAAATAAGGACGATAATTATACCGTATAGAACAAATTATACCTTTATTCAAATTAGCGTCGTATCCAGGCCGATTGGAACCAGTCCATTTCAATTGGCCCTGCCAAACCATATAATCGGCTTGACTATACTTTTTGCCATTCGCATCCCACACGCTTTCTACCGAATCAATCGGGAAAGTCATCTTATCCACTCCAGTAATATGAGCTTCAAACTTTTGAGTATTCGGAACAGTGGCAGTAAAATCCTTGAAAAAGAAACGATCGTAAGTTAATATACTAACTGGTTTATCTGGATTATCATCATAGGATTGGGGAAAAGTAGCTTGAACTATCGATCCGTCATATAAACCAGAGTCATCAATAGACGATACAGCAACATTATTGTTTATATAAGCCGTCACTTCCCCAGCTAACTCATAAAGATAACCATTAGAACAATTCGCGTGGTCAAAATGTGGTGCTCTAGTGTCATTGCGATCTACCATGCCAATTGGGCATTGAACAGACTTATAATGAATTAAGGTCAATCCTTGCGATTGCAAGAATTCGTTAAACGCAGCAGTATTAAAATTAAGTGGAGTAAAGGGGAAATCGATTTTTAATCCACCGCGTTGTGGAATGGCCATATTTATCCTTCAATAATCTCTTGATTGACCTTTTGGGTGGTTTCAGCCCAAAAATCGACTAAATGAGCATAAGAATCATATGGCAATTCTTCAGACTTACTTAATTCATCCAAAATTAAGTCTTTATAGTCACGTTGAGCAATATGTCGAGCAATTGCACGATGGGGGGCCAAACCAAGTACCAACGGAACCGAATTTTTCGACATTAATACTAAGTTTAGCCCACCTTTTGTTGCCAATTCATAAACTGGGATACCTTTTAAGTACCCAATACGTTTCTTAGAGCCACTTTTGATCTGTTCGAGCCCGATTTTCATCATATTTCAATCCTTCAATTACTTAAAAGATTGAAATTATGCATTCGCCAGTTGTTCTTTCTCCTTATCAAGTAATGTAGAATAGAATTTATTCAAAAACTCTATTTTTGACCCAGGATAATTACGGATATCTTCGAGTCTTTTCAAAAATGGACCAGGGTCGATGCCATATTGATTCAATACTCTGACAATTTGACCATCTGGCAGACCGTCAATCCAATACTTGAGCAAATCTGACACATATTTAGTGCTAAATGGCAAATACCCATAACGTTCTTCTGGAGTTAATACATTAAATTTACGTTTTGTAAACGATCTCAAATAAGAGGGAATAAAACTTTTAGGATCCTTGCCAGGATTAAAACTGTATCCCGCAAACGTTGTACCAGCATCAATCAATTTAACATCATGTTCTTTATTTATCATGATATTGGACTTATGGCGATCTGGCATTCCAAGTAAATAATCTAGAGTAGACCACTTAAAAATCGTTCCAGATTCTACATAGGGTTGAAATATGTAAATTGGATCAATTTTAGTTGAACGAATCATTTTATCTAAGGTTTCAAACTTAGATGAAATAAATTCCAAACAAGCTACTTCATTACTATCTAACAATAGTAAATATGCGTGAGGCAAATATCTCTTTAACCCCATCAGTGAGCCACAAACATTGAAAGCTACTTCACGACGTGATTGTGAAACATTCTGTTCTCTAATTCCTAAAGATGGGCTTAACTTGCCAGATCCAGGTTTTAATAACCACAATTTATCAGTATGAGGATCTTTAGCCAACGCCGCACCACTAGTATGCTTGCCACCAAGTTTGATTGGCACTACTAACCTTGCCTTGAAAGCATTTTGAATAATTACAGCCATGCCTTCAGAGCGTTTATCGAAAGGCTTAACTAATCTTGGAATAGCAGCCACTTCGAGTTCAGCTTTAGAGAATGATGGCTCATCTAATTCCTGTAAACGTATTATATCTTTCAATGCTTTTACATTAGCTTGCGTTACAGGTAATTTATGAGCATGTAGTGCAGCGGCAATTGGATCGCCCTCCCACTCAACCCAAGCAATGGCTATTTCGTCTTCGGTAGGCTGATATTGATTTGCTAAAAACTTAGCCGCTTTAAATTCCGGAGATTCAGCGTGCATTTGGCCTAACATCTGAGTAGCCACCAACTCCTCAGATAATGTTGGATACCATTCTTCATGTTTTAATACTTGACTAGGACCCTTTACGGCCCCTTTAGTCCAATCCGGCGTAGCCATCTGTGCGGCCCGTCTGATTGCATGATATCCAGTCTTCATTTTACTCTGAAAATCAATACCTTGTTGATTCAATATGTTGTTATTTACATCTTCAAAATGTAAATTCTTTTGATGGAATTTTTTTCTTGCCTCAGGAGTGTTCAAATATCCAATTAAATGAGCAAGATGCTCCTCGTGCCAAATGAGGGGCGGTGGCTGCTTACCATTATATTGATGGCCAACGTATTGTTTCATTGCTTGTCTAGATTCATCCGGTACATGAAACCAAAGATTCATCATCAACATTTTTCGTCCATCATGACCATACTTCTCTTGAACACGATTAAACATTTGATGTGTATCTTCATGTAATTTGCTGGGTAATCGTGTAGCAAATGACGAATGTGTATTCCCCCCGACTAACGTCAATCCATGTCTTGGACGATCTTGGACATTACCACCTGTAGCGTAATTTATTAATTTAGTTTTAACTTTAGCTCCCCCTGGACCAACCATAGGAGTTTCTCTTCTATCTTCTGGCATACCGAGTTTAGGAAATTTAGGAGTTGGCATTACTTTATTCAATTCTTGCTCATTAAGCATAAAATCTGGCTGACTGCCCACGCCGCCCAATTGTTTAAAGCTAGTTCGACCAGACAATTTACTCCAAGCCCTACCTGCTGCATCGGTACGTCCTACGCCAACTGACACCAATCCCTTGGATCCTCTGGTTTTTAAATATCCAGCAACGTGCTGAAGCAATTTACCATATACACCTTTGCCGCGATGCATTGGATTGATTTCCGCTCCAGCAATACGATGATATCCTTCATGAGGATGGCCGGGCTCTGAAACAGGCTTTGCGTAATATCTCAAATGACCTATCGGCTCATTGTTATAATGAGCCCTGGTTTCCATGATTTTATCATCAACGGTTTGGGGAGGAGAAAAGCTGTACTGGTGTGATTGTTGACCAGGCAAATGCAACTCTTGAGATTGGACCTGATGTCCAGTTCCCATCATTTGCGTAGCTTCCTTGCGAGAATAATACTTGCCAACATGATCTACAAAACCTTCATCGGCAATATCTGTATTTTCTGGCAAAGCAAGAATGTCGTGAAACGGTCCAGTTGGAAAAATTTTACCGGCTTTATCTTTAAATGCCGCCTGGGCTATCTTAAATGGGGGCATTTCACGCTCGCTTACATGACACTCGCCTAAAAAGCACCACGTTTTTAGAATAAATATCATTAGGTTGGATATACCCGCCATAACCCAACTTGATTAAAATATTTTCTACTTCATCTAAGTCTGGAGCAGTAATCAAAATTCCATCTTCAGACTTTTTAACATCTAAATCCAATAATCCCATAGGATCCTTGACCATATTATACAATTTTAGATCCTTTGGGATGTCCACTAAATACTTGTAGTCTCCCGTATTGACTACACAACCTACAATATTATTGACTACTTCGTATACATATACTCTAGGCGGACGGTTAGGACGAGCACGTTCACCACCCTTATATAAGCCCGTACCTTGATACTCTGGTTTTAACTCAGTTAAGTCAGGTAAATGTGAATAATGCTCAAAATGAGTCTTTTTTGATTTCATCGATTCAACCCAAACATGTAGATTTTCAGATTTAGCCATTTTCTTTTGTCCTTTAACTATACGTATATAGCTTTGGACATAAGGATCGCCAAATATTTTGTTTTCATCCGAAGTATAGATGGCTGGCAATCCATAATGCCAAGCATAAGCAGCATATTCGGTGGAGCCAGTCAATTTCTTTAATCTATTCCAATATGAAGCGGCCAATATTGCATAAAATTGCGGATCATGCTCAAACACATCATTGAATTTATGCTGTTCTAACAAATCTGGAAATAATCGTCTCAAATGTGGCGAATTTCGGTATTCCTCAAAAGCCACGTCGGACTTTAATCCAAGTATATTGATACTTTTTTCAGGTATACCCCCAGCTTCTAACTGTGCTATCGGAACCAATTCTGGGTTTAAATCTGGATCCATTTTACACCCAATCAGAGTGAAATTCCAAGCCATAATGGACACGCAAACGTTTCATCAACTTATGTTTAGCTTTTTCTAACTCAGCTAAGCGAAGCTGAAAAATCAACGGACCCGGCGTTGTAACCGATTGCCCACCACCATCAATATTTAGACTATAGCCTTGTACTCTATGTGTCGCCGCTAACATCGATAATACGTCCATGGACGCCTGAATGCCAATTACTTCATTCAAAGCACGAGGTATGTCACTTGTTTTAAATCCACATGTATACATTACGCGAATCAAGGCCGGTATCCAATGTTTTCCATAGAAAATAGTAATAAATGCCGCACCACCTGTTCCAATGGTCGCTTGCACCAATCCACTGCTTGATGCTGGCACCAATGGGATAATATTTATTTGACCTTTATTGAAATTTGCTGTTTCAATCCAGTCAGGAGTTAGTACTAGAATATCATTTCCAGTAGCAGGAGTAAAGGCGACTTTTTCAACAGACGCTATTGGTCTATTTCGAACTTTGATATATCCTTGCGATTCCCACCAATTGCGATCAAATGGATATTTTTCATCGTATTGCAAGGGGATTATCGTGATACCACTTTCTAACTCAATTGTAGCCACTGCACGATTAATATGATCCATCAAATCATCATTAGTAATCGTATCTCTTTTATTCGTTACAGGATCTGGCAAAAAAGAATATAACGGTACCCCAAATAAAAATCTCCTGCGAAGCAGATCTGGAGTAATTAATGGTTCAGCTCGATCCCAAATTTGCGAATCTACCGCATAATCCGGGAACGGGGAGCCAACGGCTGGTTTCGATTGGGAAAAATCGGCCAAAATTTACCTCTAATTTAACTAAAACTAGGTGTCTTAGGCACCACTGATAAGAAGTTAGTTACATAACCATTAGTATTAACTCCCGACTCACTCAATACAAATTGAATAGAAGATGGTCCAAGCAAATTATCAGTCGGAAGAACATTAAAACTCCAAATACTCAAATCCCCCGGAAATGGCTGTACTGCTACCTTGGTTATAACAAGAGAAGTGGGGGCAGTCACAATATTGGGGATTGTAACAGTTAATGTCGCACCAGAAGCAGGAATTCTGCGGCGACCTGCAAATGGAAAGCCTTGACTAGTGCGATCTTTTAAAAGATCTATAATCTGAAAATATACAGTAAGCTGGTCACCCTGGATAAACGTTACCTGTGTACTATAATCATAAGTGTTTACGTCTGCGACGTTGATCAAAGCTCTAGCAGAGAGTAACATGATAATCTCCTAAAGCTTAAGATTGATACTTTTAGATTATAAAGGGATAATTCTCTTATCTTCAGTAGGGTGTAAACTTAAGATAATGTTATAAATATTCATTTTCCAAATGCTACCGTCTTCTACAACTGTATCATGAAAAACATACATTAAATGAGGATATAAAGCAAAAGAATGATTTTCAAGATCTAATCGTTCTGGAGTAGCGTAATCAATAAATATGTCGGCTACTAAACGATCATGGCCTAGATTTACATTAGCCCAACCAATTAGCTTACCTTCAGAAAATACCTTAATTGGATTCTCATAATTTAACAATACTTTAGGATAATCTAAATTGTCAAAAAAATACACGTCCGTCATAATGTGGTACGTTTTACCATCAGACTCGTCAATAACACGATCGACGGCTGAAGGTACCATCGGATCCCAAACAGTTTCCTGTTTGGGATCGCAACCATAATATAGGCAATCGTGAAAATGCATTACGCTTGAGCTTCCTTCTGGGTTGTCATTATGTCATACGGAACCTTCCCGACATAAGCTAAAAGTTCAAACATAATTTGGCATTTATTAAAAAAAATGTCGTCTTCCTTGAATTTAGATATAGCCGCATTATTGAAATAGTTAGATCTAACATTCAACAACATAATCAAACAATCATCCATAAAACCATTAATAGCATATTCATAAGCTAAAGATGTTATATTCATATTATAGTCATCTTCAGTAATCTTCTTTTGAACTAACATGTTGTCCAACTCAGCTTTAACATGGTCAGCCTGAATGTTTAGCAAATAAAAAGGATCTAGTTCTTCCATAATACTGTAAGATTAAGGTGATAGTCTTCTTAATGTGGACCAAGCATTATCTTAAATTGTTCATCAATTTCTTTAGTTAAATATTCAAAACGACCGTTATGATTATACATAAAATAATCAAAATAAGTGTCCGGTATCATTTCCATTTCAGTCTCAGTCACATGATTCGTAAGCCCAACTTTCTTAACATTGTTACTGATAATTTTCCAAACTTGTCCACCATGCTCTTTTATCTTAACAATTTCCATAATAAGTCTGCCATCACTTATAATAAATAATGGCGGAATACTTTTTCTGGGTTCATGATACAATCCTTTCTCTGGAGCATAGGATTTAGTTAAATCAAACATCAAACATTTAATTACATGCAAAGCCTTATTAGTCCAAAAATCAAAATCAACTCGACGTCCCCAATCAGTGCCTAGCGTTTGAATAACTTTTCTAGGTGTAAATGGACGATAATCTACAATTTTCCTGACAGCCTTTTTCAATAATAATCGTTGATGATCGCTTAAAGAATGCCCATCTAAATGTATCGTGTCAACATCGTGAAGTAATCTTTCTAAATCGTAAGTGTATTTTATTTCATTTTCTTTATCTGGACCCCATAATTGTTCATCTTTAAGATGAAATAACTCTTTAGCTAAACGTTTGATTGGATCAGCTAGAGCTAACTTTGTGGCTCCCACACTTTTAACTAAATAATCAGCTATCGTATCTTTTCCACTTCCCGCTGGTCCTACTAATAAAAGTATTGGTAATCCCATATTTTCTCCTATAACTTATAGTGAGCCGTTCCTTCAATTACAGCATTGTTTGTAACTTCTATATATTCATGTTTAAATTGCAATTGTTGTATATTTCGAGCGCCACAATAACTTAATCCAGAACGAATTCCACCAACAAGTTGTTCAATTACTCCCGTAGCGCTATCTTTGGGTACTACAGCAACACTAACCCCTTCTGGAACATAACTAGAAGCTAAATTCGGATCTATCTTCCTGCGAGCTTGAGAACTAGCCATTCCACAATACAGCTTATAAGGACTGATATAAGAATCTCTTTTGGACATATCCGCAGTTTTTATTATCTCTCCTGGAGTTTCATCAGTCCCAGCCAAAAGTCCACCAATCATTACAAAATCCGCGCCGAAGGCTAGCGCTTTCACAATATCCCCGGAATTGCGTATACCTCCATCAGCAATAATTCTAACATCATAATCTCTTTTAATTTTTGCACAATCACTAATGGCAGTAAGTTGCGGAACTCCACACCCGGTAACCACCCGAGTAGTACAGAGCGACCCAGGGCCGATTCCCACTTTAATCGCATTAGCTCCAGCTTTAACTAAATCCAATGCGCCCCGAAAGGTCGACACATTTCCAGCAATAATCGGCAACTTAAATCCCCAATCCCTAAGCTCTTTAATAGTATCAATCATCATTTTGCTGTGACCGTGGGCAATGTCAATACATACGGCATGTATACCGTCTGATTGAAACACCAAAGCACGACCTGCCTGCAAAGATCCAGCGCCAATAGAGGGAATAATTGGACTTATATCGCACGACTTCAGTTCCTTAATCCAGTCTTGAATTTGTTCTACATCGGCATATCGATGCAAAATCCCCAATCCGCCCATTTGGTACATAGCCTTGACCATTTTAACTTCAGTAATAGTATCCATATTAGCTGAAATTATCGGTATTTTAAACTTATACTTACCCAATTGATTGGATAAATCCACATCAGATCGGTGTTCTATATCAGAATATTGGGGAACCAAAAGGACATCATCGAAGGTAATTGCATTCATAATCAAATTATACCAAATCTTAATATGAAACTCAACCTTAAAGTATAAACATAATCTTATTGTTAATTTTATGAATATAGATCTTTTACCTACCAGTCTCCCAAAAATCATCCGAGGTGGCAAGCCTGGTCCAATGGGATGTTTTTGGGTTCCTATTTTTTGTGCAAATTGCGGCGCTGACGGAGGATTCGTTCCAGATGTTCCGGAAGCAAAACGAGCCTTTTATTTGTGTGACAACGGATGTGTTGAAAAATTCGGTACAATCGCCGGAAAGATGGCGGTTTCAAATGAAATTTTTTGGGAAAAGCTTAAAGCAGAACAAATGGAATTATATGGTCGTCAATTAACTAATCAAGAATTAGATGAGGCTTTAAAGGACGAACACAATATTTTAACTAAGTTATCAAAAGATTTTTAAGGAGCAATAATTATGTTTGTTTATTATGATGTTAAAGCAAGTCTAGAATCTGGTACTGCAACGGGCGCTTCGTTTGTTAGTAATGCTACCCCCAATACCTCAGTATCGCACTTACGTTTCTTAACCGCAGCCGGTAGAGCTGTTTCAATCCAAGCCCTTTATTTACAGGGACGAGATTCAGCAGCAACATCTATTTCCGGTCTTTCGGTAAGGTTGATCCGTTGGAGTACTACTGCTTCTTCTGTCGGAACTGCTGGGGGCGTTCGAGCACGTGACCCAGGTGCCCCAGCGTCTTCTATCGCTGCGGTCGCTAACTTTGCTACTGATGCTTCAGTGATTACTCAAGGAACCGGTGGTCCAACTTTGCAGCTTATGACAGGTTGTGGCCGCGCAGGTCCAGGCGGATGGGTAGCTCCAAACCCAGACTCAATGATTTACCTGGCACCAGCCGGAGGCGTAAACGGAAACTTAGACATGACTTCCGGATCTGGTGGAGCATCAATCAGTTTTGATGCAACAATCGAACACCAAGAATAATATTAATTAAACCTTCCTTCATAAAAACCCCATGCCGTTTCAATATGGCATGGGGTTTTTGTTTTTTATACCCAATCTTTAATTTAAATGGCTATTTCCTTTCGAGCTGCTGGTACAGTCGTTAACAATGCAACTGGCAATATAACTCTAACCGCACCCGCTAGTACCACTAATACGGATGTCGTTTTAGCTGGATTTCATTATCTGGGTGGTACCGGCGTTACTATCACTGCGCCCACCGGATGGACTCTCGCTAATCGAACTGACAATTCAACCGTAGATGGCACCGCCGTATATTGGGGCCTCGGATCAGCATCTTTTACTGCCTGGACAGTAACTGGTCAGACTAGAATAATAGGATTCACTCTTGGTTATATAGGAGTTGCAACTCTAATTCCAATGGATGTAACTGGAGCTGGACAAGTTAATGCCTCTAGCGCTACTGGTACAGCTCCCAGCGTGACCACAATCACTCCCAATGTATGGGGAGTTTGCTTTTTTGGATTCAATAATCTTGATACTTTTACAGACACTTCCCCTCTCGTTCATCGTCAAGATGGTAGTGCTGGTACTGGCGCTACTAAAGCGTCCATAGGTGCAGGAGACTTTCCCACCACCACTCCAGGCGCGACTGGAGCCCAAACTACTACCGGTAGCATCGCGGCGATAAATGAAGGAATTACTGTAGCACTACGGCCACTATTACAGGCTGATGAAGATTTCTGGAACAATCCAGTTAATCCAGTTCAAGCTACGTTTTATCAAAAGTTACCGTTGGGTGATCCAAGCGACGATAATTGGGTCCCTCCTCTCAACCCGACACTCGTTCAGCGCGTAGCCTACGGGGCGCTGGATGTAAACCGTGGCTTAACCGATACAGCATTCACCATCCGTCTACCAAACAAGACTCTCGCGTCGAATTGCCTCGTTCTCATTGTCGATAACACAGATGGCAACACCGTCGCGAGCATCGTTGGGAAAGACACAAGTGGCACTACCGTACAAACCTGGTCCGCAACTCCAGTCGTAACTGCCACCAATGCGAGCACGATGCGAACCACGGCATACATTCAAGCTGGGGCCACTGCCAGTGTCCAATGGATTACCATCACCTTCACCGCCACCGAAAATAACTGCCACTTTTTGTTCATGGAGTGGAGGAACATCGCGACTTCATCGGCCGTAGGAGTCACGTCGCAAAGCAATACCGCAGCAGCGCCCAACATTTCAGCCCCGGCGTTGAGCCCAACATCGGGAGACTTGCTCCTCCATTATTGCTTTAACAATGCCAACATCATCGGCTCAGCCGGAAATGTGATCGTCACTAGCTGGACGGCGGGGAGCAGCTTTACGTTAGAGGCCGCGGATTTTGCAAGCGGCGCGGCTACGCCGCAAGACATGAGCTTTTACGCACTACAAACGCGAATTGCCCCAGGTGGCTCAGTCACTCCAACCTTGACAACGACGGGAACCGGTGCCGCCAATACCATCGCGTTTTCTCTCAAGGCAGCAAGCGCTGGTACAGCACCGGCCGCCACCGGCATCCGTATTCTGCGGCAGCAATACTACACCAACACGGGGCTTACCCCGAATGCAAACTGGTCAGAGCCCTTCCCCTGCTCGGGAAATCTGCTGGTACTCTATGAGGACGTTGGGCTGATTCAGACAGCACCGAGCGATTCTTTAAATGGTACATGGACCCTCCCCGTCCCTGGCATCAATGCCAGTCAGGTGGCTTGCGCTTACAAGAAAAACCCCATCACGGGCTCAACCAATGTGTTGACTTTCCCAATTGCCAACGTCGCGGGCGCGAATACTACAGTCATCGTTTATGATATCGTCGGCGCAGATACCACTAATCCGCTCGTAGACCATACTGGGCACGAGTCAAACATCGTTGGTGGGTGTGTCATCCAGGCTCCCACGGCTGTCGTGCCTGGCAGCGTGCCGCATATGCCAGACATCACGCCACTCATCCCGAACGGGCTAATTATCAACCAGGTAGCCGACGGGCATGGGCCGCTTACCGCGCTTACCGCTCCCACTGGGGCCTTGTTCAATTCCATCACCTACCCGAATGAGACGGATTTCGACAGTTTCGACAATGCTGGAGGAACTGGAGACTTCTACTATGGCAGCACGATGACGCTGCAAAATTGGACGTGGACCAATACCCAAACCACCAGTCTCTGGGCCACGGCCGCCGAGTGGCGCGCAGCAGGGCCACCAGATGAGGATTTTTGGTCAGTTTTTCGACCAATAATCGACACTTCAATTTCTACTCTATTTAGCTAAAAAATATACTTAACGCTCAATCTTTTAGTTTAAATGGCAATAAGATATCAATATCAGCCGGACGAGATCTTCCCTGCCTCTACAATTGTTGATGAGGATTTCTGGCAAAACCCCGTAGCACCTGTCCTAGCTACATTTTATCGGACACTTCCATTAGCAGATTTAGATGAAATAATAGTAGCAACAATTGGGCAACCCGATGAGGATTTTTGGGTTAATTGGGTTAATCCAGTCCAAGCTACGTTTTATCAAAAGTTACCACTAGTTCCTGATCCGGAAGAATTACCCGCTGGTAGTTTGTATGGACAACCTGATGAAGACTTTTGGGATAATTGGGTTAATCCGGTACCAACTACGCTTTACCAAAAGTTACCGTTGGGGGATGTCGAGGAAATCCCTGCTGGTAGTTTGTATGGACAACCTGATGAAGATTTCTGGAACAATCCAGTTAATCCAGTTCAAGCTACGTTTTATCAAAAGTTACCGTTAGGTGATCCAGAAGAGATTCCTGCTGGTTCCCTTTATGGTCAACCCGATGAGGATTTTTGGAAAAACCCTGTAGCACCTGTCCTAGCTACATTTTATCGGACACTTCCATTAGCAGATTTAGATGAAATAATAGTAGCAACAATTGGTCAACCCGATGAAGATTTTTGGTTACCAAATCCTCAAATAGCATTTACTTTTACACGTTTTACAACACCGGATGACGATTTTGTAGCCCCGATAGGCATCTTTGACGAAGACTTTTGGAATAATCCTGTACTACCAGTCTTACCAGTCAGTTTTGCTATTGTTGCATTGGCCGATTCTGACATTCAATATATTATTACTTTCGATGAAGAATTTTGGCAAAACCCCGTAGTTCCGGTCTTAGCTCAATTCTATCAGAAATTACCGTTAATCCCAGATCCGGAAGAAATTCCTGCTGGTTCATTATCCATTTCAATCGCTGATGAGGATCTCTGGAACAATCCAGTTAATCCAGTTCAAGCTACATTTTATCAAAAGTTACCCATTCCCAATTGGGATGTCGAGGAAATACCTGCTGGATCCCTTTATGGTCAACCCGATGAAGACTTTTGGAAAAACCCTGTAGCACCAGTCCAAGCTACGTTTTATCAAAAGTTACCGTTGATCCCGGATCCGGAAGAGATTCCAGTTTCAGCCTTTATTGCCGATGAACATTTTTGGCAAAATCCAGTTAATCCGGTTCCATTAAGTTTATACCAAAAATTACCGTTGATCCCTGACCCGGAAGAATTACCTGCCGGTAGTTTGTATGGTCAACCCGATGAAGATTTCTGGGTTAGTTGGGTTAATTCAGTACCAGCTACACTTTATCAAAAACTTCCACTAGCAGATTTAGATGAAATAATAGTAGCAACAATTGGTCAACCCGATGAGGATTTTTGGAAAAACCCTGTAACTCCAGTTCTGGCACAACTTTACCAAAAGTTACCGTTAGGTGATCCAGAAGAATTACCTGCCGGTAGTTTGTATGGTCAACCCGATGAAGATTTCTGGGTTAGTTGGGTTAATTCAGTCCAAGCTACACTTTATCAAAAACTTCCACTAGTAGACTTAGATGAAATAATAGTATCAACAATTGGTCAACCCGATGAAGACTTTTGGAACAATCCAACGGCACCAATTCAAGCACGATTATACCAAAAATTACCGTTGATCCCAGATCCAGAAGAATTACCTGCTGGTAGTTTATATGGTCAACCCGATGAAGATTTCTGGGTTAGTTGGGTTAATCCGATACCATTAACTTTATACCAAAAGTTACCAATCCCCAATTGGGATGTCGAAGAAATTCCAGCAGGTAATCTAATCAGCCTTACCATTAATCCAGACGAAGATTTCTGGCAAAATTCGGTAACGCCAACTCAAGCTACGTTTTATCAAAAGTTACCGTTGGGTGATCCAGAAGAAATCCCCGCAGGAGAATTGATAGGTCCACTCCTTAATCCAGATCCACCAATATTAACTACCATGTGGCGCTTAGCTTCTAATCCATTGCCAGAAGCAAGATATTTACACGGTAGTTTACTCCATAATAATTTTGTATATGTAGCCAGCGGACAAGGAGATCTCAATACGCCTCCAACGACAGTCTACACAGACGTTAAAGTAGCTAGATTAGAAAATGCTGGCCAAGATGTTGGTCAATGGAAAATAGCTAATTCATTTATTGGGGTACGCCAAGGATGCGGCATGGTTGGATGGGGCAACTATGTCGCAATTTTAGGAGGAAGTAATGCAACCGCGTCGCCTACCAGGACTAACACCATCTTAGTAGGACAACAAAACTTTGACGGCACAATTAGCAGTTGGACCACTCAATACATGCCAATTCAATTATCTCAATTTGGCCTAGTTCAAGCCAACAATGGAGTTTATATAATTGGCGGAATCAATCAAGCGAGCAATCCCGTTACCAGTATCTATTTCGCAATTTTAAATGCCAACGGAACTATTGAAAAATGGCATTACCTTTCGGATCTACCAACGCCAGCTATAGCACAAAATAGCGTAGCATTTACTAACGACTTTATGTACGTATTATCAGGAAATACTTTATATTATGCTCCAACATTCGATTTCATGATCGGCACCTGGAAATCACAAACACTGAATTTTAGTCGAACTGGCCAATATTTGTTAGTAAGAGACAATAAACTAATTATTTTGGGTGGAAATGACGGAACCAATACCACTTCTAGTGTAAAAATTGCCGCAATTTATGGAGACGGCAGCGTGGGTCAGTTCTTTGACGCTGGCGCTTTGCTAAGCGGTGCCTTTACCGCAACAACTTCAACAATCTTGACTGCCAGTCAGTCAACCGCAGCTCCACGCGAAGGATTTGGGTTATGTTTATCCGGTATTCAAGTCGGAATATTCATTCCAGGCAACAAAATGATATTATTAGGCGGACGCAACAGTAACACAGTAATGAGTGATGTTTACGTCGGAACACTATAAAAACAACCTTTTAATTAAATTAAGGTTAAAAAGGACCTTCCCATGTCTTCTAGAGTAAAAAAACTAAGCAATTCCCTGCTAACTGGCGTACTTTACCAAAGTTCCATTGCCTACAACAACTATATCTATACAGCGGGGGGTGGAGTTAACTTTAACTCCCCCTACAGTCCAGCAACCACCGTACAAGCAGCAGAAGTATTTTCTAACGACGATATTGGCCCTTGGATCTCACAACCATCATTGCCAAACGCAGTAATGGGCGCAGAAATGGTTCAATGGAGTAACTGGATTGGACTTTTTGGCGGAAGCGATGGAGCAGTTAATCCTACCAATACAAATGCAATTAGAATTTCGAGAATCTATGGTAATGGCCAACTTGGCCCTTGGGTAACACAAGGCAACGCATTGCCAGTGGCAATGTCTTACTCCGATACCTTCATTACTCAAAAAAGTGTTTATCTGGTTGGCGGAACCAACGCTACCGTCACCGCAACTTTGTTTGTTCAATCCACCGCTGGTGGTAGTGGCATTACTTATACTGCGGTAACCGCTGGAACGGGTGGCAATGCCATTACAATTCAATACGCAACCCCTTCGGGAACTGGATCGGTAGTAATAACAGGAACTGCAATCCTCGTTACCCCAGCAGCCGCAGGCACTAATACCACAGTTTTAGCACAAATCCAAGCTAATATTAATGCGTCGGGACTAGTGACTGGCGTAATCACCGGTACTGCCAGCGACCCTGTTGTTCTCAGAGCCGCAACAGCACTCGCCGGAGGCGTTGGTGGACCATTAAGTACCATTTATAAGGCGCTGCTGAATGCAGAGGGGTCAATTGGTCCTTGGACTTTAGTCGGAAATCTACCAGCTCCCTTACAGGCTTGGGGTTGCACCGCTTACTTTAATAATTTTCTTTTTGTGGTCAACGGATCAACTTTATATACCGCTTACTTAACTGATGAAACTGGCTTAGGTCCTTGGAAAACCAGCGGACTACCATTTACGCGATCTAATTCACAAGAAACCGCTCCGACTACTATTGCTTTCGGTGGATTCTTAATCATTATCGGAGGATCCGACGCAAGTTTCAATCCCCAAGCCAGCATTAAAGTCGGCGCAATTAATGCAGACGGTTCTGTAGGCGCTTTTAGAGATAATGGTAATTTAATAGGCGAACGAAGTGCTCAATCGCTTACACTCCATAATGACGTATTATTAATATCTGGTGGAATCAACACAACTTCAGTTTTGAACGATGTTCAGATTATCCGATTGGCTTCAATTAATTATTAAATTACTGGACCCAAAATTAACCAAACTACAGTCGAGGTCTCGGCATTCGATTCACTTTCAATCACAAAAGATGAATTATCAGCAACTGCGCCCACGCTCAGCTCACCCAAAATTCCACGTTTAGACATACGAGTTAAAATTATATACGAATCACGATTAACGGCAGTGGTATTGACTGTAACGGTACCGCCAACTAAAATTGCCTTCCCAACAACCGGTCCATCATTATTGTTTAATAATAATTTACCACCCAAATCGATAGCCATCTTTTCAATATCATTTATATCTTTAAATGAAACGATCCGATTTTGCATAAAAATCCCTTTTGAAAAATAAGATTGCTACTTGACAAAATCCTACGGATGAGATATTATACGAATATAAAGGAGATACAAAATGTTTAACTTAACTCGTAGAAATGTTGAGTTGCTAGGTCAGCTACTTGACACTTGGAGTCCTGGTTTATTTGGGAACAATGTTTCTGATTTCTTTGGGACTCACGTTCCATTAGATCCACAAAATAGAATCACCATTGATATGCCTGGTTTTAATAAGGAAGATATCAATGTCACCGTGAGTGCCTCGGGCCTTCTGAGGATAACTGCTCGTACCGGCGATCGTACTTTCAATCGCACCGTTCAGATTGCACATGGTAGCGGATCTATCGAAGTTACAGCCAAGTATGAAAACGGGGTTCTTACGGTAACCGTACCTGGCACTGAATCTTCAGCACGTACTGTAAGCGTACAGTAATTGATGAAACTCTGGCGATCTCCAGAGGATTTGTCGGACTGGATCCAACTAGGATTGTTGGCAATAATGTTTGTATGCTTTGTGATGTTCAACTACTATATGTATCAGACTGACAAGGCACTTAGGAAGCGTCCATAAATTTATACACACTACACTTTAAATCAACATTCGGAGGTGTAGTGTGTATAAACGTTGTCATAGTAAAAATAAGGAATGGTTAGCAATGCGCTATCTGGGGATGCATCCAGTAGGTGTTTATTGTGATCGGTGTTGGCTTGGGGAGCGATATTGGTTAAGTAAATCTAACCGATAGTTTTAGCGTCTTGATAACCTTGGCTAAACATACGTTGTAAATTAATTGGATTAAAGTCTAACGAATTCTTTAAAATAATACTATTGGGCCTGATGATTCTAAGCTCAATATGACGTTTATCTGGCATTCCCCCCAAAGAGACTATATTATTAACTAAATTGCATATCTTTAGGTCATTATCTTCGATTTGATCCCCCATTAAATCAATAGCTCTTTGAGCTACCGCTATAGCGTTTGTTTTGGCCATAAACTTGCTAGAAGCGTCGTTGGGTGGAGAACACATTACCACATCGATGAAAGTCGCTCCTGCGTCAATTGCGGCCTTTATAGGGGTAACGCTTTTGACTCCACCATCCGTCCATAACTGGCCTTCCAACTGAATTGGCAATAACATCGCCGGGAACGCAGCCGAAGCCAAGACCGCTTCCTGGATTTTATCGTAGTTTTCATCAAAAAGACGATATTCGCCGGTATCCAACCCACAAGCTCCAATCCTCAATTTATGACCACTGGTCTTGATTTTGACTGGATCTAGCTTAGTACGGACGATATTTTGTAATGGTTTGGAATTAAAAACAGAAGGTTTCCATAAAGCTTCTAAATAACTTAATGGAAACCACTGGCGATAGATACTTTTAGTATTTAATCCGTCCCACAGGGCCTTTAAGCCCTGCATCGCCAAAACTTCCTGGCCAATCGGATACATTGATAAAAAAGAAGTATTTAATGCCCCGACCGATACGCCACAAAGTATCTCGTATTGCATCTTAGCGTCTACCAATAAATATTGTAACGCGCCAACCTCATAAGCTCCCTTAGAGCCACCACCGGAAAGGACCAGAGCTTTCATAATTAAGTAAGATTAAGTACCCACTTGTCCTTACCACAATCATAGATTCGATCAAAACCTAATTCTCGCATTGCCTCCCATTCAGTAATCTCCAATTTTTCTCCGATAATTTTACCGATTTTATCTTTCTTGAAATGATTTTTGGGGAACCTTGGATAATCCGTATTATGTTTAAAATAATAATAATTAGGAGCCACTGAGTGTTCAAGCTCAAATCCATTACGCCGATATACTCCACCGGCACTCCATCTATTATCAGAATACGATATAATTTTATAGGGTCTATATTTGCCTATAAAATAGTTTAACAATCTACTAAACCCACCTGTTATTAAAAATCCAGGCTTAACCGCCCAGCGGGTTAATTCGAATACACCGCTTTCTGATTTCCCTCGCACACTATTGCTGGCTGAAAAAGTCATGGCTGCAATTATCCCACTGTCATTAAACAAACCCAAAGAAGACGTACTATTACAGTTCTTACCTTGGATATGCCATTTATCCAAAAAAGACTGTATATCGTCGCCACCATCTTGAATTTCACACTTACGAGCCCCTATTTTAAACTCATCTACATGTAATACCGACCTGAGATAGCCTACGACCTGCTTCCTACGTAAAATCCATTCATCAGAAAAAATGGTTATTAAACGAATACCAAGATCTTTACACAATTCGGACTTTTTGAATTGCCGATGCTCGCCTCTTCCTTTAGAATTATTAACTCCATGAGCCCATAAACCACAATATTCAATTGCCAATTTATGGGATGGAATTAAAATATCTAATTCATAATCCTTTAAAGTCACCCAATCGTTATATTTGGTTTCAAATCCCCAATTCTGAAGTAGAATATTGATATCGGCTTGAGCCTTACTCTTGACGCATCCACAAGAATTTACTTTACCCAACAATAAATCATAAACCTTACTATCAAACATATTGTTACAAAAACATCTAAGAACAACCTGTTTGAAACCCCACCCCTTCATCTTATCAATTGGATCAGAAACCAATGTAAACCCAATATTTTTAGTGATTGTTTCTAAATCTTGCCAAGTATATTTAGATATTTTAGGGTTTTTAATAAACCATTGTTCCATTCGGACCCTAGCATTTTTACTTAATTCGCTTAAATTATCTCTATACGCTTCTCGAACGGCTTCTGAACGCCTTACCACCACTTCTGGTGTCAATGCTTGGCGCATATGCGTCATTGCATTTGGATTTTTAGCTAGTTTAGCCCGGTAGGCATTTTTTTGGCCCTGCCCCTTAGGTAAACACATACCTTTCAAGACCCTCTTAACGAATGCAATATTACATCCAGTTATCCTGACAATATCAGTTCTGGTTAATGTCGGATCGCTTTTACGTAATTCTATTATTTTATTTTTATCGTTTATAGTATATTTTGTTTTCCACATAATAATTCCTCCTTTTAAAGAGAAACTATTATAGCATACCATGAACCAAGAAAAAAGCCCCGACAAAAATTTGTCGGGGCTTGCTTTTAACCATTTGATTTTATTAGTTAATTATTAAAATGCACCAGTCAAGTTATCGATGATCACATTTTTTCTGGGTTCATACACAGCCAAGGTCAAGAACCTGAAATGCGCTTCCGGTTGAGTCAAATCGGTAATCGCCAGTTTCAAACGGCTATAAGGAGCCAATTCATGGATGGCCATTGTATCCATTTGAACTAGGAATCCCGAAATACCACCGGGGAGACGATTGTTCAAATCAGTAAATACCGTAGTAGCACCGCCGCCGTTCTTAACCCTACCAACCAACTTAGTCACCGTACCACCAGCCGCTGAACGATAGACGTTAAAATAACGCTGAGTCCCAGAACCCGGAGTTACAGTTACAGTCACCTGATTGCCAGAAGTTGCAATAGTAATAGTGGCCGTAGCCGCAGGCAATGATTCACCCAATTCATTTTCAGCTGTTACGGTATATGTATACACCTGAGTTGCAGCAAATGAAGTCGTTCCAGCAGCCTGAGCCAAAGCAAATGTCGGAGCCCCCGGAGAAGCTGCCACAGCACGCTTTGCTTTGGTTTGACCAGACAAGAAACGCGAAGGTTCCAACATCACCACGCCGCCCGAAACCGCCTGACGGCGAATATCAACGGCAGTCGTTACTTCTTGGCCAGTTGAACCTAGATTGAAACGTTCCTTATTAGCATACGATGCTTTGTTGAACGCCGATAGGATCAAAGGATCTACATACAAACGATCCGCCGTTCCCATGTTCATCACGCCACGAACCCAGGAGTCTTCGATCATTGACTGAATTAATGTACCACCACCGGCAATGACGTTTGATAAACCTGAACCATATGCTTCAAACATCAAATCCTGGGTATTGGTCTGGTTATCAGACTGACGAACCTGCGGACCTAGACCTAAAATATTTGGCAGCACCAACGGAATCGCCAAAGGATTGCCGTCAAATACACCAACGTTTGAAAAGTCATCCTTGCCACGGAACAAATCGAATTCAATATCGCCCGCAATCTTGCGTGCGGCCGCCAACGCTTCGCGATCTTCGGCCTTGACTCCATCCTGAGTTTCAGCCATCTGTGCCGCGATAGTCACACGACGAACGTGTGAATAATAACCCATTGGCACTACGCCACGGACGATATCAGAAGTTTGTTCCTGACCGACCTGACCTTCAAGCTGGGCCGATCCACCAAATACGCCGTAAGACAACTGACGGTTGAATTGAACCAACTGCCCTTTGGCCTTCTGGACTTTGATTTCCTTCTGTAGCTTGATGTGCTGATCACCAAATGTGACGTTGTGCATCACTGGCGACACATCCTCTACCTGCAAAGCCGAACCCTGAATCAACTGTCCAGGGGCAACGTTATAGCTGCCTAAGTCCAAAGCCTTGATCAGGTCTTCGATTTTGTTAATTACGTTTGAAGTACTCATTTACGTTCTCCTAATTATTTCAACAAATGTTCAATTGTTTCAGGTTTAGCCCCAAACAATAAGAATCCATCGACCAAATCACGGTCTGATTTCTTCAATTCTGGCTTTGAAGTTACTTCCTTCAATTTAGCCACAATCTGTCCACGAGTCATCGAAGCCATTGGCGCAGCCTTCTCTTCTTCAGTTTTGGCTACAACCTGATATTCAGCCAAAGACGAAAACGCCTTGGGCTGTGGTCTTGATAACATCTTTTCAAACAACTTAGACATTTTGTCTACAGTCTTAGACAATTCATCAATTTTTTCTTCGGCTTTGGCTAATTTCTCGCCCGCTTCGTCTTTTTCGCTCATGGTCATTGCCTTGCCCGAAGGAGGCGGTACGCCCTGAGTAGACATCGGTTGAGCAACGCCCATTGAAGGAGGAGGATTTGGAGCCTGATCAACGCCTTCATCGGCCCCCATACGACCCATCATGACTGCTTTCAAAGCTTCCCAATGAGCATGTAAATCTTCGTCAGATAATTCGGAATACGCTTCCGCCAAAGGTTTCTCGGCAGCCATTTGACCCATCTGGTCGCCGCCCATTTGGTCACCGCCCATTGGATCACCACCTGGGGGTGGTGCGCCCTGAGCAGTCGGATCCGCACCAGGATCTCCGCCCGGAGGTGTTTGAAAATCTTTTCCGCCACCTTCGCTTGGTGCAGCAGAGCCCGCTGGGGAAGTCGCTGAATCAGCCGAGCCTTCGCTTGGAGATTTCTTCGGAGGGCTTTCATCTTTACTTACTGATTGACGAAAAGCCGAACCCATTGAGCCAGCCGAAGCAGATTCTTCCGCCTTGGTGGCCCAACCATGGGCCTTTGCACTGTTAGCGCTATTTTCCTCATCAACAAGCTCTGGAGCCCCCGTAGATGTTTGTTTCTGGGCGCTAAGACCTTTTACGTGCTGTCCTTGAGCAACACGATTGTCTTTAGCGGCCGTCTTCCCCGAAGGATCTTCGTCCTTGCTCATTGACGACGATGAAGATGAACCCGAAGACTCTTCTTTAGACATTGAGGATGAAAGAGAATCTTCCTTTGATAATGAAGATGAAGCAGATGAAGAAGCCGAGGCTTTTGCCAAGGCTTCTTCTGATTTCAAAAGATCAGCTACTTCATTGTCAAAAGAGTTACGAACTTCATCAACCAATTCGGCGATTTCTTGTTCAGTAAATTCATTTTTTGGCATTTTGAAAAATCTCCCAAAAATTATAGAGCTGAAGTGGTTGGATGACGCAGATCGTCTATAGTTAGAGCTAAGTTACCCGCAGTAATTGTAGCAACCGTTGGAGCAGTACCAGTAGCACCCATATACAATTCAACTCTAGGACCAAAACGAAACACTTCAATCAATACACGAAGCAAATTGGTATCAAATACAAACGAACGATTGGCAGTAGCAGAAGTTTCAATCGCAATCTGCGCAGTATGAGGACCGTAAGAATCCTGAGTTAAACCAATTGAGTTAACTCCAATTGACGGAAATTCCAAAAATCTTATAAAGACATTCTGACCACCAGTTACACCAGCACCAATGGTAATAGTAGGATTAGCAGGAGTGCTGGCGTCAACTCCAGATGTAACAGTCAATGCAGCAGGCAAAACAGCCGGATCACCAAAACGAATACCAAGCTTATTTGCAATTTCACGACCAAGGACAATTGCGGTCTTCAAAATACTAGCCATAAAAACTCCCTTAATAAAGGTTTATTGATATGTTAGATTATGTCTGAAGTCGAACAACAACCTTCTAATCATGTATAAAAGCGAAGAGTTTAAATGCTCTGTCTGTGAAAAAAAGCTAACTAAAGACGATTTTCACCACAAACCCAAACGAACCCCCAATAGCAAGGATCACACATCGGCATGTAAGAAATGTCGTAGCAATAAGTATTTCGAGAAAAAGAATGGAATTAACCAATCAAGAAAAAGAAAAAATCTTACGCAAAGCGCTGTTTGTCCCTTGTAACTCCAAGGACGAACTACACCGCTGGATTAAGATATATCTCAATATCGATCTACCAGATTGTATTGTTTGCGATGACGACGTTAGACATCCACCGTCTACGTCTTGTCCAATGGACTTTTTGTGGGAAATCTACGACAAATCAAAAAAAGGCGACGATCCAGATTTTATTACCGTCTTAGCCTATGCCGCACGTGATGCGTTTAAAACAATTACGGCTTCAATTTTCGAATTATTATGCCTGTTCCATTTAAAACGAAACGTAGCTCACTTGGCTGCCATTGAACAACAAGCCAAGGAATCACAAAAAGATGTTGAGTCATTCTTTAGACGAACGATCTTAAGGGAATTCGTTACATCTAAAAACAAGCGCGTCATTGAAATGACATATTACGTCCATCAAACCATAAAAGAAATTATATCACCCATTCAAATAAAAAATCTAACACCAGAGGCTCAATCAGAATACGAAGAATTTAAATACAACATCGAAATATTAGTTGCCTCAATGGCAAGTACAAATTCTAAACATACGGAGCTGTTAGTGCTGGATGAGTTAGAATTAGCTCCACCAGCGCCAGTTCAAGAAGCTAAAATGATTCCTCGTGCCTCTGAAGATGGTAAGTTGCCCATCACCTTAATGACTTCAACTAGAAAATTCTCATTCGGATTAGTTCAAAAAGAAATAGACAATGCCCAAAAAAGTGGATTAGTGATTAGGCATTGGAACATTATCGACGTAACCCAACCATGTCCATCTTCTAGACATTTGCCCGAATTACCCAAAGTTCCTTACTATGTTAACGATTCAAATTTACAAGTCATTGAAGAAACTAAATACAATGCGTTAAGTGCTCTTGAACAAGAAAAATACTACAAAGAAATGGGTTATGTCGGATGTACTCGTAACTGTCGCCTATTCGCCGTATGTTTAGGACGATTGGCAACTAAACAAACATCTAAATCCAACTTACTTAAACCAATTGATCACGTAGCTGGGCTGTTCAGAAGTTTATCGGCAGACTTATCAAAGGCCCAACTAATGAGTTGGAAGCCAAGTTCAGAGGGATTGGTTTATCCAAACTTTAGTCGCGAAATCCACATGATCACGGCTGCTCAAATGGCCAATAAAATGACTGGCGAAGATTATCCTGAAAATTTTACTAAAGTACAATTAATTGAATTAATGAAACATATAGGTGCCGCATTCTATTGTGGGATGGATCACGGATTTACCCACAATTTTGCTGTGGTTACGGCTGCATTGATTGGGCACATTTTGTATGTATTCGATGTAATTAGTCGTCCTGGATTAGAATTAATGCAAAAAATAGAATTATGTAGAGAACGAATATATCCCTTACAACCGACTATTTACCCAGATAATGCTTACCCAGCCGACAATAAGACCTTTAGACGTTTTGGATTCAGAATGGTTGATTTCGTCAAAGATGTCCAAGGCGGAATCGAAAGCATTAGAAGTCGATTAGCTCCCGGTACCGGTAGAGATCCAACCATTTGGTTCTTAAAAGATGATGAAGGATGTGAATTATTAGCTCAAAGGAAATTAAGGTATCACTGGAAATTGGACCCCCAAGGTAAGTTGACCGATGAGCCCGATCCAGATGATGACGACGAATTAGATGCCGAAAGGTACCTATGCCAAAACGTAACAATTAATAAGAGTAGAACGGTAACCGCAATCGTTGAAAATGAATATCAAAAATTATATCCAAAAGACCCCAACTCAAATTGGATGACAGAAAAGATTAAAGAGCTAACCGATGAGTCTTCTCCCGATCAAGGTAAAATTTACGGGGGGCGCGCGGGCATCATGTTTATAGTGTAAAAGTGTCAATCTTTCTAATCTTAGGAGATTATTGTGCCAGTATTAAATGAAAGTATAGCAATTGTTGTATATGGCGATTCAACGGCAAATAGCAATCCTCAATTTAGATATACTGACTGGCGACGGACAATAGCCAATATTGCTGTCAAAAACCCACTAAACCAAGAATTTTTAATTCAACCACGAACTTCACAAGTTCTGTTTAGTGGTCAACGAACAACTACAATCGACGCCACAACTACATTCTCAATTGCTTTAAATGCAGTTAATCCAACTATCTATCGTATCACATATACATCGGGCACTACTCCTGGATTTCGAACCGATCGTGGACTCACTTTAAGCAGCGATACGGTTACTTGGGCCATAAATAATAATGCTACTGCAACTGTAACAATTATCACTCAAAGCTTTGCGGCAGTAGTCATAGGCGATACCATCTGGGTACCAACCACCGCCACCGGAGACGCAGCATTAAATAGTCCATTCAATGTCCAGAATGGTGGACTATGGACCGTAATTGCCAAATCTGGTAATAATAAAACAATTACTTTAACCAGACTACCAGGGACAGCCTTTAGTGGGGTTGCCGAAACTCAATCACCCACTTCCAATGCTCAATTTGTAGCCTTTTCAGCTACCGGAGTTCAAATTGGCGATTCATTGGAAATCTCAGCAGGATTTAGTCCGGTTACTCAAACCAATTTCACCGTATCCAACGTAATATCAACTTTTGTGGAATTCACTACAACTGCCTCCTATCCACTTGAAGTAGGCATTCAGCCTAACAACGCCGGGATGGTTTTTTACCTGGGAAACAAGAAATTTATACACATTGAAGCAGATCAAGAATGTGCCCTCAGGTTTAATTTACTGGTAGGCGGAACTGATCAATCAGTGCGCATTACGCCTAGAGTAGTTGCATCCGATCCCGATATCTCTCACTTCCAAAAATGGGGCACAACCTGGGCCATCGAAGTATTCAATCGTTCTCAAACCGTAGCTAAAGTAAGGCTGATCAGTGCAGAACAATAAAAATGGCTGACAATAAAAACAAAATTATCATACAATCATTCGATCCTTCGGTGACTGACGAAGATCTAACTAAATTAGAAAAAGAAGGCGAAAGTATACACTCGCCACTAATCAAGTCGATTGTCAATTCATTAAGGCGTGCTGGCGATAAAATCATGCCGTTGGCATTCACCGAAGACCCTTCTTCGCCAAATCGCTACGGTGGATTGTATTATCAAAAACTAGTTTCTGTTCCGGATCAATTATTAAAACGAGTCGCTATTACTGACGATTTGGTAGCCGCATGTACTTTTACAAGAGCTAATCACTTAAAAGCTTACGGGAAAGAATTAGAAGAACGGCATGATTTTGGCTACAGAATTGAACTGACCAAAGAGGCCATCAAAACGCTTGACACTAAAAGAAAAACTGAACTAATCGAAAAAATGAAAAAGGCTTCCAAGTTACTTGGGACTTGTGGTTTCACCGCTGGCTGGTACGATGATAAAAAAAGTACATTATCAGAATTTCTATTTCAAAGTGCTCGTAACGCAGTAATCTTTGGTCGATTCGCTACAGAAATCATTTGGGTATACAACAAGGAAGACGAAAAAGTATTTCATTCCTTTAGAGCCAGGGATCCTGCCACAATTCTAAAACTCCTACCCAAACCAGATCACGCTGCCGATCAAATCCGTCGTACCGCCTACAAGACCTTACAAGAATTATCGCCACATAAATTAATCCAAGAAGAATCTGAAGATAAAGAATGGGCTTACATCCAAGTTTTTGAAGGTAAGCCAATGCAAGTTTTTACAGCAGAAGAAATGGTTGTACACAACTGCTATCCAGTCACAGATTTCGAATTAAATGGATATCCATTAACACCAATCGATACCGCAATTACTGCAATCACAACTCACATCAATATCGCCTCTTTTAATAAGATGTATTTCTCAAATGGACGTGCTTCAAGGGGGATGTTGACCATCAACAGCGATGAAGTCGATCCTAGCGTTCTACAAGATTTAAAACAGCAATTTCAGGCTACGATCAACTCCACTTCTAATGCTTTTAGGATGCCAGTTATCAAAGTCGGTAAGGAAGATAAAGTTCAATGGCAAGCAATCGATGCCATGCAACGCGATGGTGAATTCCAATTTTTATATGACAGCATTTCTAGAATCATCTTAGCCGCTTTTCAAATGAGCCCGGATGAGTTGCCCGGATACAGCCACCTTTCTAAAAGTACTAATAACCAATCGCTGTCTGAAACATCGGGAGAATTTAAGCTAGAAGCTGCTCGGGATGTTGGTATTCGTCCATTGGTAGCCCATTTCCAAGACTTTCTAAATCATCGAATTCTACCGTTGTTAGATGAAGAATTGATTCCACATTGTCGTATTAGATTACACGGACTGGATTCAGATGATGAAAAAGAAGAAACCGCCATCCTGACTGAACAAATGCAAGTTCACAGCACGATGGACGAAATTTTAGAGCGTGTGGAAAAGCCAATCGTCGGCAAACGCTGGGGTGGTGAATTTCCATTAAATCCATTATGGCAACAAGTCGCAGACAAATATTTTACCATAGGTGAAATAAAAGAATGGTTCTTTGGGATTGAAGGAGCCTCAAAAGATCCTAAATGGGATTATGCTCCCAACCCATTCTACTTTCAGCAAGCGCAATTGGTCATGGGCCAGCAACAAATGCAAATGCAAAATGAAGTTGCCCAACAACAAATTGCTCAACAAGGCGGTGGCGAACAAGACCCCAATAATCCTCATAGCCAAGAAGTAGCTCAAGGCGCAGACCAAGCAATGGGCCACATGAACAAAAGTGAAAATCCATTAACACTTAATAAAAAGAAACTCCGCGCACAACATAATGCGCTTGTGACTAGATTAATGGATGAATGGCATAAAGAATCCGAAATTACATTAAGTGAAATCGCTCAAAATATCCAATCGACAAAAAAGAAATAATGTGCTTAGTCAAAAAAATCGTAAAACAATTGAAAACAAAATTGCATTCCTTTTTGCAAATCTTAATGCTAAGTTTCTTGGACCTAGGGTTTCCGACCGCGCATTATGGATTAATTACGACCGAAGTCTGTCGTTGCCGGGCATGTACGAGGCGGCGCTCAAAGACGAAAATGGATTTCCAAGCTATGAAGTTTTAGATTCGCTAATTGGAACAGCTAAAAACTACCTGGAAGCCCTACGCCTAAAAACAACCAATAGGATTATTCAAATCGTAGAAAATCATCTAAATCAAGCCGAAGAGGCTACTCCTTTATCTATCGAAACGGCCATCAAACAAGTATGGCCAAGCATATCAGCTAATTTAAGCGCAATCATCGACCACGAAACTCAAACTGCCAAAAATGTCGCCTTAATCGAAGGAATCGTCCGAAGTAACCAAAATATCGGTATAGACAACCCAATAGTAGGATTCTTAGTCGTTCATGACAAAGATCTATGCTTGGCAGCAGAAGAATTAGTCGTTATGAGTAATTGGGAGGAAAAACCGGTTGGAGACTTAAGAATAGGCGATCGACTGCGCCCTCCTACAAACAATACCGCCACTACCGGATCGTTAGTAAAATCTGTTGAAAAAAAACAAGCACTCACGTTATGCTTAAAATTTGATAATAATCGTCAATTAATTTGTACATACGATCATCCATTGTTAGTGCGCGCTGGCCCTACTTACACTTTTGTGGAAGCTCAAAATTTAAAACCAGAACATGATGTTGTATTTTTAGATGAAAATTTAAGTAAAGGAGAATATCAAAAAATTACCCACTCCTTAGGGCTTAAGTCATACATGAGAGGATATAATGACGCATGGCATTTCTGGAAAATTAATTTACCAATTATTATTGAATCTTTACGTCGTACCCATCATATTGCAGAAATTCAGCAATTATATAATATCGAGAGAACTCAATGGGATAAATTTTGGAGACATATTTTAAAAGTCCATGCTCCGGATATCAAAATTATTGGCGGAACGCCAAATAATCATTTTAATGCAAAATATTTAGCACAAAGAACAGCTAAAATGCGCGACCGATACAAAATACTTGGGGGAGATAGTTGGCTATATGAACAAATCTTGCTTGGCAAACGATGTATTGATTTAGCCAAACAACATAAATTATTATACAAATATTTAAGAAAGCGACTTAAAGAACTTGGCCTATTATCTGTTGTCAGGAGTCGAGGCGGTAGAGCTAACTGGAAACAAAACCGTAATTTATTAATTGCAAAAGCAAAAGCAAGAGGTACACAGAACTTTGTCCTAGTTTCTAAACCAGAAAATAGAGTTGCGTCAATGTTAAAAGATGCAGGATTTAATATTGAACAAACAAAACCATTCGGCAATATTAAAGTAGACATTTATTTACCAAAATATAATATCGTTATTGAATATGACGGATCGGGTCATTGGATGCAGGATAAATTGCGAAACAAGAAAGTTACTGCTCAAAATGATTATGCGAGAGATGTTCAGTTACGCAAAATCGGCTTACGAATATTAAGAATCGACGATCCATTAGATGTAACGCCATTAGAAATTATCAATGTGGTTAATAATTTTATTAATAGTAAAAAGGAGTTTTGGAAATGGCACGCCTCATATCGAAAACAGACAGCGGCATAAAAGAAGTAGTGGAGCTTAGTGTTGAAGGAGGACTTTATTGTTCCCCAAATGGATTAATACATCACAACTGTGACGAGTGCAAAAAACTACATCTAATGCCAGACGGTAAAATTCCAAGACTTTGGTATCTAAGTGAACTTTCTAGCGACTACCACCATCGAAACGATCCGGTCCCTTCAACTTTAGGACTTCATCCTCATTGCAGATGCGTCATGTTTACACTGTACCCAAGCTGGGGGTTCACAAAGACCGGGAAAATCCATTTTATTAAAGTTGGGCATGACGAAATCAGTACCCAACGCGCCTAAAAACAATCTTTTAAGATCATGGATTCTTTAGCAAAACTCAATCCAAAACTCCAAGAATTTCTTGAAAATACGCCTAAACATGGCTCAATCATTGATGGTGTATTTTGCTCCCAGGCAATAGATACTTCTGGTGAAATGATTGAAGTGGCTGGCGCAGACATTTCATCGCTTAACGATGGATCCGCGACAGTCACCACCGAGCACAACAATCCTGACAATAAACAATTTGTCGACAAAAAGGCTGAAGATTTATCCGTTTGGGCTGTAGTTGTCGGTCGAGTTTTATTTGCTAAAAAAATATTTGACGAATCCAATTGTGAATCTGCAAGAGAATTGTATTTTTGGAAAAAAGTAGGATTACCTTTCGTTTATGGATTTGTGGAACTTTTCGATAAAGAAGGCCATAGCGGAGCCATAGATTTGGCTAGCATCTTTGAACATTACAAAGAACGTAGATTACCATCAGTTGTACGCTGGTCAATCGAAGGAAGCACCATTGATCGAGATGGCAATGTACTTAAAAAAACCATCTGTCGCCGCGTTACTTGCACACAAAAACCCTGCAACCACACCGCTCAAGCAGAATTGGTAGCTTCCGCTTCTGTAGATCCGAACGCAGTTTCTAAAACCGAATCTACTGATTTATCTTTTGTTTCTTCATTTGAAATGACCTACGATCCATTAATTGAAAAAATGCAAGAACCGTACTTAAAAGTAAGAGAAGCTCTTGACTCTTTAAAAGAATTAAGTAAAACTCTATCGTTAGGAAGCGGCAATGTGGCTCCCGGTAATTTAACTGGCGGCGCAGCCTTGGCCGTAGAAGATGTAGCTGGCCGCAAAGAAAATATGAAAAAACAGGCTTTGGCCGCTTACCGCGATTGGCCAGTCACTCGTGGTCCATTTAAGGAATTTTTGAAACATCGATTACCTGATGCCGATCCCGATTTCATTGATCGTTTTGCCGATATGGTTGAAGAATATAAATTGAAGAAAGCTGAAAGTGTGAATTTAAAAGAATTAAATAATCCAATTCCAAAAGGCTCCAAGCCCTTCAAGGGGAAGCACGTAGCCCCCGGCGAAGTGGAAATCATTACCGGACCTTTTGAAGGATCTAAGATTAAATTACTTCACATGGACGATAAGTATGCCTACGTAGAACCCTTCAAGGCCGGAGACCAATCAGCAGTTGGCGTGAATAAATTAAACCGTAAATTGGAAAATAGCTATTTTAGGGTAAGCAAAAAACCAGAACAATTGAAAATCCCTAATTATGTCCATGGCGAACAACACGCTCATCCACAATTAACAGAAACTTTAGCTCAACGTCATTTAATGCACGGGATCGATTTGGCCGGTGAACCTTTAGCTCAAACCCATCCACACGGAGCTACCGAAGCTCGAACTAAAGGGGCCATTGGTTGGTATCGATCTGCTCATGGCCGCATGGGTTACGTCAAACCTGCCGTCACCTTCCCACACGACGAAATGATTAATGATCAACAAAACTTCATTTCTACAGCAGATAGGGAGACCATTTTTCATAATGTAGCTAGAAACTTTTGGCAATTAGGCGAGCACACCGCTACAACGGGAAGCTTTAAACATCCTCAAACCGGACATCCGCATTCAATATCAGAATTAATTCCTAAAGCATCTCACGTACAAATAAAAAATCGAGGGGCTGAAGCCAACGAACGACTAAAAATCGTTGGCGACACTGGAGCTTTAGATAAATTAGCTATCATGGATATATCAATGGGTCACGCCGATAGGAATAAAACCAATTACCTAACAAGCCCTAACCATCCAGGTGTGCATTTACATGACAACCAATTGATTTTCAACTTTCAAGACGACCATATCCCAGCGTATCAATCAGATTATCATAAACTAAAGGATGGATCGGATTTCATGAACCAAGAAATGCACCCTGAAGCTATTAAATATCTGCTAAGTTTAGATCCATTTGCTTTAGGAGCTGAATTAACTCGTCAAGGAGTGTCTCCACAATATAGTAACAAATCCGTTGCTCGTTTAATGTCAATGCAAAGTGAAGCTATTGTAGGCAAGCGCCGTAAGGGTGATATTCTATATGCACACACTAAATACTTAAAAACCAAAAATCCGCTTCCAGCTCATGAAGCTCCCTACGAGGAAATAAATGCTTAAGTCAGGCACATACTTATTGTACGAACTTGAACCTACCGAAGGCAAGCCAGAACAACACATGGTCGGTAGATTTATGGTCGAAGGCGACCAATTCCACATTTTGGAAGATCATAACAATATTTTAAGTGACCATTTAAGCGATGGATTAATGACTCCTAACCACCAAAAGGCACTTTTCAATTTATTACATTCAGGATATTTTAGAATTATACCTGAAGATGAAATCAATGAAGGTCATCATGAAGACCAGATTGAAGATTTGGACATCGGGAATACTGAGCCCGACGCAACATATTTGGTATCAGGCCCAACCTTAGATGAACCTAAGGTATTAGAAATGTATGGTGACAATTGCGTTTTGGATGGCAAAAAGTTATCTGAAGAAGAAATTAAAGGATTAATGCAAAATATCCACAACGATGTGCTGAAGTTAATCCCTTTGTAAAAAACAATTATGGCTAACGAAATACAACTTGAAAAATATGAGGAATTATACAATTCTTTCTACGATTTAGCCAAGGCCGATATTGGATTATCTGAAGCCCTAAAAATAGCCCGTGATCACAACAAAGATGCAGGCAAAGTATTAGCCCGTCATATCTATACGGATCGACTGGTGCCTAAAGTTGGCAATCTCTATGCCTACAACGATTTCTTAAACCGCAATAGAAACACCGGGATCCATATCAGTATGGACGCCAACAGTTTTGGCCAAATCAATAAAGAACATGGATTTGAAATGGGCAACCAAGCCATAAAACACCTTTTTACTAACATTAGCGATGCTTCGCGTAAATATGGACTAAAGTCATTTAGAATTGGGGGGGACGAAGCTAGGCTCCACGCACCAGATCAAAAACGAGCCGAAGGATTCGCAAAAGACGTCAAAGAAATGCTGTCTATGGTCCCCAAAATGGGTGGAACACACCAAATTTCAGCTTCAATTGGAATAGGATATAGTCCAGATCACGCGGAACAAGCATTAATGGTCGCTAAAAAGAAATTGTTCGATCCGACAACTGGGGTCAAAAAATTTAAGCCTGGTGAAGAACCTTCCGTAGACCATTCTTTATTACACGAAGATCCGCCCTTGGGTTGGAAACCACACTCAGGTAAACTGCCCTCAATGCCACATGAAGAACCAGCCAAAGGTGGTATTGTGGGGGCTGGACTTAAACTAAAAAATCCACTATAAGCTCGGTGCTGGTATTGCTTGTTGGGGATTCAATGATAATTTAAATCCAACCCCACTACTAGCAGACTTGACCTTGGGGTCCCCATTATCTGAAAATTTAACTTCATAATAAATATCAGCTAATGTATAAGGTCCACCCCGAGAAGGCAAAATAGCGGTAGAATCATTTAAAAGTCTCCGATAGATCTGATCAGCATGATCCAATTCCAAAGGCTTTACATCCACAAACTTGCACAAACGTCCTTTGCGCTCAATCGCTTTGTCGATATCTTTAATAAAAGCATTAGTGGTAGCCATAATCCGTAAATCTAGATTTAAACCCAAAATCCCATCCGAGAGATTGAGCATAGCAGAGATTTCAGACATATTTGACCCTGACCGCTGAACCAAACATTCATCAGCGTCTTCAATAACAAAAATGATTGGGCAATTCCCTTGTTGTATTCTAATAAGCGCTTGAATAAAATTAGGTCCCGATAGCTCCCCCACAAGTTTAGGAGGGATTAAAATGAAAATTGCATTTTTGGTTTCAGACAAAATCCCACGAAGCAAATAAGTTTTCCCCGTACCAGGGCTACCACTAAAAAGAGCAAGACGACCACAGGGGGACTTAACTTGGAAATCTTTAATGATATGTTTTACGTTGTTTCCAACTTCTTTTGTATAATTATCCCATTCAATTGGAATATTGGTAGCACCTAAATTTTCTAGCACGATATTCCCACCTTGGCCATAGGATAATACATAAATAAAAGAACCGTCCGAAGTCATTGGTTTAAGTGAATCAGTTAACAGTTTCTTAACTGATTCAAATAAATCTGAATCTGTGCATTGAATCCCAGCATATATTAACTTCGTGCCTTCGCTATCAGTTATGTAAGCCATTCCAGAATCGAAAATAATATGTAATGAAACAATTTTAGTTTTACCATCGGTACGGCAAAATATTCTGCCACCCAATTGTTTAAGCTGTTTCGTTATTTGTTGTAAATCCCCTATCCCTTGATTTTGAAAATCATAGATAATTTTGCCGGTTCGAAAGCCATTAACCGCAATAGCTTGAGTAATCCAATTCCAGCTATATCCATGATTTGAATCACCAATCGATGAAAACGACAAATCCTTATACCATTTATTATCCATCATTTTTAAGGTCCATCCTCATAAAAAAAATGGGGCTGAAATGGTTGTATCCTAACCACCCAGCCCCGGTTCTAGTCGTTTTACCGACTCGGGCGCTTTAAAACGGACGCCATTTAAGCTTGGCAATCGCCAAGATTTGGTTAAGCTTTGTCATAACATTATCCTTAATTTAAAAGATAATGGAGTATAGCTTAAAGTGCCGTCAAAGTCAACTACCCAATTATGGTCCACCTTCGGGTGCCCCATCCCAATACATAACCTCAATTAAACCAGTATTAGCATCTTTTCTAATTTCACTAAGACGTGTGATACAGTCAGTATATGGCATTACGGAATCGTCAACGATCTGACTCAAAATCTCTTGCATCTTAGCGTTTTTCCCATCCATAGACTTGCCACGGGCATTAAGACTATCAATCGTTTGCGTAAGATTAGCAACTGTTTTATCAAAATTCTTATTGATAGTCCGTAACTTTAAATGCGCAATAAAAACCATTGAACCCGATCCAATAAAAAAATCAATAACCAGAATTAATATCAACGCCCAAATCTTCATTTAACTTTTAACTATATCTAACAATTTTAACAATTCCCCTGGTGTTGATTCAACTACATTAGGAATCTCTTTCGGAATTTCAGGGACAGATTGTTCAATCTTATGAACGTGATCAACCTGGCCTTTAACTTGAACTTGTTTTGCTTCCATCGGTGAAGTGGTCACTTTGGTCGCATTAATCAAAGCAATTAACAAATTCGTCATTTCCTTATAATCTTTAATGCTAGAGAATCTGATCTGAACAGGCAAGATTTCCGGATCTCCATCTTGAATAAATTGTTTGACTTTATCTCCATACAGCTTATGAACCGCCGCTAACCAATCGGATAAAAATCCCAAAGATTCCTTATGAGTCACTAAAATTTTTTGACCAATTGAATCGAATAATGTTTTGATTTGATGTTCTTTGCGGTCATCCCAATGATAACGCATCCTGGCATCTAATATTTGACCCAACGGATACGTTTCCGAATTAACCTTACAAATAGCTTCGCAATCATATCCATTCAGATACAATTCGAACATCTTCAAGCCCTTATCAACTGGAAGGGGCGGGGCCTTAGTCCTACGCCAACTTAAGTATACATCACGTTCAGCTTCGCTTAATTGATCAAGAGCACCTCTTGAAAGTCGTTTCTGTTCCTGCATCTTTGTTGCCTAAAATCTTTGAAATAATTTTATTCTTTAACTTAATTATTACGGTATATTCTTCACCTAGAAGATTATGTGTGAAAGTCGTTAAATCTTTCAAATTCTTCTTAAAATCTTTAGGTTTTCTACCTTTTGTTTCAAGCAAATTATAGATTAAGATTTTATCATCAAAATTATAGGAAAAAGAAGCTTTGGTAGCATGAGTGGTGATTAACGGATAATACTTGAGTTGGACAACCTGCGCTTCATGAAGCGCACCGGTTCTACAAGTAATATTGCGCAATAATAAAAGCTGTCCCCAGTCTGTTATCTCATCCACGAGATTCTCTCCTTGCTTAATTCAAATAATTCTTTTGACGAAGTTCCATTAGGAGATTTGTATAATTTAAGAAACTTCGAAAAAGCTACTGGAATGCCATCCGACTCCTTTACATTTATTTGCTGCGGGCGATCTGGGAATTGTCTTACCCGACCATATGGGGCCAGCTCCAAAACTCGCCGCTTAACGTAATCAACAGGACCATGAATATCAAAAGTAAATCGAGAATTTTTAGATAAATCGGAAATATTCACTGGGTAAATTGGGGAATCAACTAAGCAGTAAATCGGGGAACAAATATGATTGGTGGAAAACGGAATTCGATTTATAATTTCTCCATCCTTGATCTCAAACAACCAAATAGCCCGATCGGTATTGGCATCAGAAACCGATCGCCACCTTGGAGAACCTACCAAATGAAGCTTGCCAATTTGTTGAGGTTTATGTAAATGTCCTGAAATAACGTATTTTTGCGGAATATCATTTAAATCAATACCGTCAGAAATATACATTCCATTATCATATTGAGCAGTATTAAAAGAAGCGTGGCAGAACACAATATTGCAAAAGGAGTATTCCTTACAAATATTCACAAAATCTTCATTTTTTGCATGATGACCAACATAAAGAATAGATCGCCGCCTATCCACCATACGCCCCTCCACTACATTAAAACACTCAAAAGGAAGGCTATCAAAACGCCTTAAAGCGTGTGCTTGCTTGTTTTGTGGCGGATAATCATGATTGCCTAAAAGATAGTTAACCCCCATCCGATTTAGAGTTACATTATTCACTAAATTAGATAGTGTATCAAACCACCCTTCCCAAAAATATGCCACTTCAGTATTAACCAACCCATGATTATGGAAATAATCACCAGTCAATACTATTTCATCAACATTTTCTGAGACGGCGGTGTCGGCAACATATTGCATTAATTTGGAACATTCCTCCATTTCTGAAACAACACAATGCACATCGCCCACAGCTAATAATCTCATTTAATCCGCACAATCGCCCTAGTTTTTCCCCTTACAGAAAATTTGTCATATATCCGTTTGACTCTCAAACTATTTAATTGTCCATTTGGTCCAATATCGTCATAAATCAAATAAAACCCAAATTCCTGATCTACTGCACAAACATATGGAATAATCCTATTATTAGAATCAATTAATTCATAATTTGAAAAAACAATATCACGCATCATACCGTAGCTTTCTCAAAATGAAACAAGAGCTTACGTAAAACGCTGCGCGGACTCGGTTCAATTCCGACTGCCAACAATTGTCCAATATACGGTTCATAGGGCTCGATAATTTCGACATACTCAAAACCATGCGATGTAAGTTCCACACAAAGGTCTTTAAGCTGTACTTCGTTAGCTTGAAGTGCAATAAACACTGTGTCTTTACCGGGTGGAATACCAAGTACTGCCGACTCTCCAGCCGCATGACCAAACATCACCATTTTCTTTTCAGCGCTTAAACCCTCACGAACAACACAATAATGACGTAATTCTTTTATAATTTCCCCGTCTTTAGAGTCCATAAGTCACTAAAACAATTTCTTCATCAGGAACCAAAATAAAGTCCCCTAATTCTGGTAAATGATAAATCTTTTTAGCCCAAGGAGTAATATACTTGGAAGCATCCACGTAAATTTTAGTTCCATGGGTTATCTGGTCAAAACTATATTTCTGCCAAGGCTTTGAAGCTACAGCCGTAAGCGCGGTTAAATCATTTTTTTGATTTATTTGAGCAAATCCACTTTTTACTTTAGTTTCAATGTCATATCTAGGAAACGGAGTTGCAGCCACTACCTTATTTGGAGTTACAAATCTCCTAACATATGGTTTATTATCTATCATACCACAACATTCTTCTTTCTTTTCATCAATCATCTAATTCAATTCCTCGCATCGCCAATACCTTTTGATCCAATAAGCTCAATTTTTGAATACTTTCATGTAATTTATTATAAACATCATTATCTTCTACTATTATATCTGGTTGATGGCTTTTGTCAATTGAAATTTTATCAGATAACGATACTTCATTCCCATCTTGATCTGTAACTGGGGCATTAATTGAAACAGTACCACTAGCCGTTAATAATTGCTGAATTTCAGCCGCATTGGTCGGGACTGGCAGTCCTGGTCCATTTGTGTTTACATCTTCAGACAAATTATCATAATTAATATTATCGCGCATTTTACCCTTTTGAGCTTTGTTGGCACGATATATTTTACGTTTATCTGATGGATAAAAGTGCAAAGACGTTTCCGAGGCTGATTCGATCAAGTCACCCTTAACTCGGCCAATAATAACTGAGCGAAATACCGTAGTATAAGGTAAAACAAACTTATCTACCGCATTAATTAATCCTTCAAAACTGATTTGAACCAGGTCAAAATAGTTCAAATGCGAAAACGCCGAATTTGACGCATAACGAAAGATCCTGGCCTGGGATATAGCAAGAGGCATGTTGAGTTCTATTATCTCTCTACGGGCCAAATACACGCTTTTAGCGGCCATTGTAATGCGACTTCTAGGTCCCCATTTCACACTTTTCAAAGAAAACGCAATAAATGGGTAATTAATATCAAACTTGTACAATTTTTTGAATTTATTTTCTTTGATGGCTAAAGAGATTCCTTGAGAGAATTCTCCTTGACGTTCACGAAAATATGGACGAGCAGCTAAAATATTCCTTCGCTCATCTACAATAAATCGAATAAATCTACGGTAGACCAAATGGCCCCTGGAATCTTTGAGCAAAATTCGTTTGAATTCCCGTTCCGACTTAACTAGTGTTTCAACTTGTTTTTTCTGCTTAGCGGTAAAATCATTTTTATCATCTGGATCGTTATATCCAGCAATGACCCGCTGTAAAGATTGAGCAAATAGCTTAAAGTGATGGGAATCCGCAGGTGATATAAATGGCATAATTAGTAATTATACCATACTAATCAATCCAATCGACATTCGGATAAATTTGATTATAGATCTTCGCCCTTGCCTTCGCCATGTTGTGAAGAACAGGAACATTAAAGACATCAAAGTCAGTATAGAAAAATTCTTCCTTAACGCCCTTGACCATCCTGGTGGCTCGACCTACATTTTGTGTGAATTTAATTTCGCTTTTACCCGATTGTAAATTAATCAGATGATTAACTGGAATAATATTGGTTCCCAAAGAAATAGACGCTGTACCAATCAAGAGCTTAAGGTTGCCATTGTTGAATCGTTCGACTAATTCATTCGGTTTACTTTTCCAGTATTTTTCAGGGATATACTTCCTATTATCCTTGGTCACCCCAGAATGGGCAAATCCTACTTCATGACGTAAAAGTGGATAAAGGTATTTAAATTGTTGAACATGATCCAAAAGAATCAAAACTTGATGATTAAGCATTTCTATTGATTTATTGGCTATATCGGCAGTATATTCATATAAAACAGTATTATGATACCAATGGAATTGAATCATCTTAATTGGGTCGTCACTGAATTTACCTGAATTCGAATGAACTCTAATAATCTTGAAATTGGGTTTAGCTAAATACTTTCGATCAATGGCTTCTTGAGGACTCAGTTGGTAAACAATAGGTCCAATTATTCCTTTTAATAATAAATCTGATCCATCATTTCGCATCTGAGTAGCAGAAGTAAAGAATCGGTAAGGTATATGACCACATAATCCAGTCGCCAATTCCCTTAAAGTAGAAGGAGCACTTAAGTGTGATTCATCCCACCCTAATACATCTAACGCAGAAAAAAATTTCCAGTCATAACTACCTCGTTCAATTCTAACCAAAGAATCATCGATAGCTATAGTAATAAATTTCATTTCTTTTTTACCATCACCATATAAGCCAACCCAATTTTTACCAAACGCTCTAGTAAAATCTATATATAATTGATGTGCTATAGATTTAGTTGGGGTTATAATTAATGAAGCTAATCCCATCATGTGTACTAATTCTAAGAGAATTAAGCTTTTACCGCTACCTGTTGGTAGGCTAATAGCTCCGTGTTTTACATTAAATAATTTGTTGACAGCGTCGCTTTGATAATCATATAATTTTGGAGGTTCATTGATATATCTACAACAACTAACCATCCCTCGTATTGGATCGGGAAGTTTATAATATACCGTATCCCATCTACGATAAGATATATCATTTTCTATTTTATCGTGAAAATGTTCAGCTATCAGATTGGCTAAACCTGAATAAGTGATATTGTCCTTGAGTAGACATACTTTCTTTTTATCTTCCAATTCTCTTAAATGCTCAGTCCATACTTCTTCCCCATACTTTGCAACAAACCACTTGTTCTTCTTGAAGCGTTGAATTTGATGGATTACAGATTTATCGGTATAAGTAAGGAAATCCTCTAATTCTTTCCGTTTATTATCATACCCCTCTAAAGCTATCTGGGACGGTGAAATATATCTAATCATATTTCACCCCGTGATAATCCAACCAATTCCTTAAATTAAAATAATACTGACGTGCTTTCTGATAACTACTAAATCTTTCTGTTGTCCCCCCTCCCATGTACCCCGGACTCCATAAAATTACATAATATGAATCATCATATTTCTTTATGAATAATTTAGATAATTTAGTCATTCTACTTGATACCCACAATCTATATACTCTTTTTTAACTTGTAAATATGTTTTTCTAGCAAAAGAGTAATTCTGAAACCCATACTCAATCCCATACTCAATACATCCAACTTCTCCATAAGTGCTTAAAACATGTAAACTCCAAGGAAAAGAAATTTTCTCAGGATAATGTTTAATATAGATTTTAATCATTCTTTTCTCTTGTAAACGAAAGAATCATTGTGTGGTAAAAGTAATTAAAGTAGCTTTAAGTAAGAAATATACTCGACGAGCATCACGATAGTTATTAAAAGTATAAGTAGATTTACCAACCGGAGTTATAAAATTAACAATCCAATTTGGTGCCCGATGTTTGATATACAATACCTTTTCCATTAACTTCTAACCACCATTTGATGTCGTTTTTCCAATACATAGGTAGAAGCATCTTTAATTCTTAAATCTAGATCTCCAACCAATTCCCTAATCGTGGTAGCTTCGCTTATCTTCACTTTATTCAATAACCGATCAGATTGAACTTGGAGAATCGCTATTTCTTTTAAAGAATGAATACGGTTAGAATCCACTTGAACGTGTCCTAACTCTTCTACCGGGGTACAATACAACAATAGATCATAACCTGAAACAATTTCCTCAAACATTACCTCTTCCAAAGATTCCCTTAAGTTAGCTGATAAATACATCAAAGTATTAAGTAGGGAGGAGTCTGAGATTATTATCGTTAATGGATCACAGGCTTTCTTCATTGTCCTTTCCATTGTCTGTTGTCTAGTAAAAATCCTATCCTGATCTGTATCATCTAGGGTAACTATTTTTTTTAAGTTAGCTACCTTCTTTTCGGCTATGTATTGTCTAGCTTGTTCGACGACCAATTCGGTAGCTAACCCCAACCGTTTAAAATGACTAAATACCGAAGTAGCTATCGTAGTTTTGCCAGATAAGGGTGCGCCTATAAATCCCACTAGCATTAATGGATCCTTTTAAATTGATTAAATGAACTAACTAACTACATGAACAAGAAGATCGTAAGTATAGCATAAAGGTAACTGGTAGATCAACTACTTTAGTTAACTAATTAATAAGATCAAATTATAAGGTTAATGTATTAAGGTAATTGTTTCTTAGTTACCTTTATGGTAATTAAATTAAGTTAATTAACTAGCATTAAGGTATCTGTTACTTATAATCCAATAAACCACTTAGATCAGGGACTGTTAGTTTGTATGTAACAGATCCTGGTATGTAACAGATCCTGGTATGGAATAAAGATTAATTATGATAATAACGCAGATATTTGGAAACATGTGTTACATAATAAAAAATGAACAAGTACTTGACATCTTGGTTCTGACTTGTGGTATAATACATTTCCATGAACAAGAAGACATGGAATAAAGATCATCAAGTGGAATTTTTATTTATTCAATTATGGAATTTATGCAATAATAATGAAAATAAGGTATGTTTTGTAACAGATCCGTGGCTAGTTAAGTTATTTTACCCAGAAATAAGTAGACAAACGATATGGAGATATCTAAACCAATTAAAACGAGAAAATAGAATAACAATTGAAACTACAAAACTTTTAATAGACGATAAAACTGGAAAATTATACAAGAAAAGATATATACGAATTATAGGTCAGGAAGAACCAAGAGTAGCAGAACGAATACGAAAAATTGAGTGTAGCGAATTAAATCGAGAAGAAAAGTCAAAATTACAATACGAAATCATACACAATATTATCATAGCACCAAAGGAACAATCAATAACTATTAATTAATCACTTTAATGAGTAATGCCCAAACATATACTGAAGCCGAGGTTAATGAGAGAGTTCGAGAAGCCCTTGAGGAAGTCAGAGCGAAGGTCCAAGAATTGTTCCCTCGTGCAAAGGACGGTAATGAACAACAAGTGGATGGGGTCGAAGTTATACAAAAAATTAACCAGATATTGAGCCAACTGGTGGAGGAAGAAGTCACCGATGAAGAATGTGAAAAGTGTAGTCAACTAATGGTTGTCAAACATGGCCGATACGGTCGCTTTCTGGCCTGTTCCGGTTATCCGGAGTGCAAAACCTCCAAAGCGATTTCGACTGGCGTGACCTGTCCTCAGTGCAAGGAAGGCTATCTAACCGAGAAGCGAAGCAAGCGAGGTTATATTTTCTTCGGCTGCCACCATTATCCTGATTGCAAGTTTGCTACCTGGAATCGACCGCTGCCCGAACCCTGTCCGTCATGTGGCTCTACCTACTTGATCCAGAAGTATTTAAAGATTGTATGTCCGGATAAAGAATGTTCTTATAAGCGTATATCCGAAGAAAGAAAGAATTAATGGGTAATTGGCATATTTCAGTTGAAGGATTAGGTTCACATCACAATAATTGGTCTGAAACTGACGCCGATCGATTGGCTACAGAGTTTGTTGAATTATTAAAAAGTAAAGGTCATTTAATCAAAAAGGCTAGTTTTACTTTTGGCGGTAGTACCGATCTAATGCCTAATGACGACGAGCCAAGCGGAGCAATAGTTGGTAGACCTAAGAAACTTACAGATTGATAATCACGATATATTGCATTTATATTTATCTGGTTTTTTATTTTTAATGGTCATAATATTAATTAATCACGTAGTAGAAGACGAGAATGAATAGTTATCGTAAAGTTAAGACGGTCGCCAAAAATATAATGGTTAAGGGCGAAACCTTAGATGAAGTAGTTCTATCTACGATGAAGACGATCTCCAATATTGTGGGTTCCACTTTAGGTCCAGGAGGTTGTCCAATTTTAATTGAAAGACAGGAATATGGGTTACCAAATATTATTACCAAGGATGGAGTTACTACTTTTAGGTTTTTAGGTTTTACTGATCCTACCGCCCATTGTATCATGGAAACTGCCCGTGATACAGCCACCCGTACTGTTGCTGAAGCCGGTGACGGGACGACTTCTAGTACGGTACTAGCCGAAGCCATTGTTCGATATACTAACGAGTTTTGTAAAAGATACACTCGTATGCCGCCACAAAGGGTAATTAGGCGGTTGGAGTTTCTTTTTAAAAACTACATTGAGCATAAAATCAAAGAATGGTCTATCATACCCGATGCCACAATGCTTAAAGCGGTAGCTAACATTTCAACCAACGGGGACACCCCATTGGCCGAAGCGGTGATGGAGTGTTTTGATTTGGTGGGATCGGATGGCAATATCACACTGATCGAAGAAAACGGACCAAGCCAATACAGAGTTGAGTCTCTTAAAGGGTATCCGATTAATATCGGTTACGAGGAATCTTGCCGATCTTTTTTGGTTCACTTTTTAAATGATCCAGCTAATAACCGATGTTTTATGGAAAATCCAGTGTTTGTTCTCTACCATGGGGAAATCACTGAAATCCAGACCGTTGTTTTATTACTGGAAAAGATAGGTCAAGCTTGGGAAAAACCCCAATCCATGGGATTGGAAAGAGCGTTTAATCATAATGTCGTGATTGTAGCTACTAACTTTTCGGATGCGGTATTGGGAACCTTAGCTAACAATTTTAGACATGCCGCCAGCATTAACGTCTTTCCATTGCAAATACCAAAGTTTCCTACTCAAAATGGCCAACTCCATTTTCTCTATGACTTGGCCTCAGTGGTTGGAGCTAAGGTATTCGATAGGTTGAGTAATCCCCTATCCGATGCCGAATTAACTGATTTAATTTATGGCAATGGAGTTGAATCAATTGAAATTAATCGTTATCGTACAACCATCTTAGGCTTAGCTGACGAAAACTTGGTTATTGCCAGGGCCGAGGAAGTCAAACGAGGGTTAGCTAATTCTGAAAGTAAATTTGATACAATCCACATGCAGGATCGAGTTGCTCGATTGACTGGTGGAGTGGCTAAATTGATCGTGGTAGGAGCCTCGTCTGGTGAATTACGTGAAAAACGTGATCGAGCCGAAGATGCTACTTACGCCGTTCGTGGAGCCCAAAAGCACGGATGTCTACCAGGTGGGTGTTGGACTTTTGTTCAATTGAATAATTTCTTTAAGAATGAAGAAGCCACTAAGAACGATCCGGTAGTCAAGGAAGTCTTGATCCCAGCTCTCAACGCGCCATTAATTAGACTTTTATCCAATACCGGCATGACTCAGGATGAAATTAGTGATATTATCCATTTATTGAGCAATCATACTTCAGATGAACGGATTGTTTATGATGCCATGGAAAATGTGTTCAAAGATGCGGTAGCGGGTGGGTTATTAGATTCGGTTCCGGCCGTCCTTGAAGCCATTCGTTCCAGTTTTTCGATTGCAACCTTACTAGGTACGATTGGCGGATCAATAGTTTTCCAACGCGATACTGAATTAGAACGAAATGAAGCAGTAAGTGTTAGTGAATTCCTTAGAGCAACCGGTGAAAATAATTTAGGAGCAAATTAGAAATGAATGGATGGACAGCAGAATTTTATTTAGATGAAAAACAAGAAATGAAAATATCTAAACCAGTTGGTGTACAACCTCTACCTCAACCAACGGCAGATGAATTAATTTCATATTATAATGATAATAAACATAAATGGATTATGAAGGCTAAAGATCTCGAATGTTTAGTTTGTGGAGAGAAGATTAGAACTATTTTTGACGCTTTAAATTTATCACAATATTGTCCAGGCGATGGATTAGCTGAATTTGATGACGACTTGTTATTAGCCGATCAAAATAACTTTAAAGATAATGAACAAAATTCACTACACCCCGCGCTTCAAGCTTTAGTCGAAGGCCTTGAAGGTAGTAACTATAATGCCGTTCCTAGTCCGTTAGTCCAAGGTTCGCCATTGCAGATTGAGGATTTGGTTCTTACTGGTACTTTGGTTAGCATAAAATAGGAGAAAAATAATGGAATTTACATGTGAAAATTGTGGTCGATTAAATGAAATCGAACCAGAAACTAAACTAGCTGTTAAAGATGTTTTTAATTGGCGGCAATATCTACCTCAAGATATTATAACAGCCCTTGAACAAAAAGCTTTCAAAAAAGTCAAATCGGATGATGAAGATGAAATTAAGTACGATACTCTTTTTGTAACTGCTGTTTGTAGACGATCTTTCAAAGATTTGTTGCAAGATAAATCGGCCTTAGAAAAAGATATTACTAGTACATTTAATATTAAACTTTGGCCTGTCCTAGACACTATACATAGGAATTTTAAAATTTTAGGTCATCTTACCCTGCCGTCAGCTATTAAACTAGCGATGGTGGATTTAACTGCTCCTGTTTGTGTTTTTTGTTTTGTAACAATTGAACATGATTCTAATTTGCAAAGAAAATTAGATGAATTAGATTTAAGTCGATTAAACAAAGAAGGCTTGGTTGATTCTGTTAGTAATCCACCGTTTAAATTTTTTGAAG
>WNFD01000328.1_pt1 | contig 120784 bp, 108 predicted proteins | sample 5400491 | NCBI WGS metagenome assembly WNFD01 (sample SAMN13153343, study PRJNA577476) | soil metagenome | isolation source: 120 cm saprolite under Douglas fir tree site 2 hole 2 replicate 2 | place: USA:California | collected 2015-04-18 | reverse complement strand
TGAAGCGCGCGGGAGCGGCGAGCGATAGCGCCTCCGCCAAGCGCTGGATGCATGTGACGCGCGATGGCTGGGTACAGCGGAGCGCGGTGGAGCCTCTTGCCGACGTCGCCGACACGCGCACGGCATCCGCCTCCGATTCGGACAATGTCGCGCCGCCTCCCGCGTCCCCCGTGTCCACCACGTCCGCACCTGCCGGGAAACTCGATTCGACCCGCGCTCAACCGGTTCGCATGACCACGCTGTACCGCGCGCCGGCCGGTCCCGAAGCCGGCACGGTCGCGACCGACACGCCGCTGCGCGTATTGAGTCGCAATGGGGAGTGGACACGCGTGCAATTCGAGGGATGGGTGAAAGGCGGCGACCTGCAGGTGGCGCCGGCGGGTGTGATGGTCGGCGTGACGGCGGCGGAGCTGCGAGCCGAGCCGCAGCGGTATGTGGGGCAGCAGCTGCGCTGGCAGCTCGAATTCATCGCAATTCAGAAGGCCGATGACTTGCGGCCCGACATTCCGAGCGGCGCGTCGTACGTGCTTGCGCGCGGACCGCTGCCGGAACGCGGATTTGTGTACGTCATCGTCCCCGACATCAAGCTGCCCACGTTCCGCGCGCTGAATCCGCTTGCACAGATGCAGGTGATCGTGCGCGTGCGCAACGGCCGCAGCCGCTACCTCGGCAATCCTGTGGTGGATCTGGTCTCATTGGAGGGAGGAACGACGCCGTGAACGACGTGCTCGCTGAACGCATCCGGCGCAAGCTCGACGTGATGCCGGATGAGCAGGCATATCAGGTGCTCGACTACATCGAGTTCCTCGAATCGAAGTACGCGCAGCGCGCTGCCGGCGCGCCGGCGTTTCAGAAAGTCGCCGAGACACTCGAGGACACGATGCGCGCGGGGCGAGTGCCGGTCACGATCATCAAGGGAACGATGGACGCGGTCGGCAAAGCGGGGCGGTTTCTGGAGGGCCTCGCCGCCGCCGGAAAAGCGGCCGTGGAAGAGGCGAAGAAGAAGTCTGCCCCCGCCCCCGCCCCCTCCGTCCCCCCGGTTGAGGAAACCAAGCCCTCCCGGTAACTTCCGCTATGGGAACCTTCCGATCCGACGTCGCCCTCACGTTTGACGACGTCCTGCTCGTGCCCCGTCACTCGACGGTGCATCCCCGCAACGTCGCCGTCACCAGCCGCTTCACTCGCGCCATCCCTCTCAACATTCCGATCGTCTCCGCCGCCATGGACACCGTGACCGAGGCGGAGATGGCGATCGCCATGGCGCGGCAGGGCGGCATCGGGGTGATCCACAAGAACATGTCCATCGATCGCCAGGCGGCCGAGGTCGATCGCGTGAAGCGTAGCGAATCGGGCATGATCATGAACCCCATCACGCTCGGTCCCGACCGGCCGCTCCGCGAAGCGCAGCAGCTGATGCAGCGCTTCAAGATCTCCGGGGTGCCCATCGTCGACGGAGCGGGGAAGCTGGTCGGCATCATCACCAATCGCGATCTGCAATTCGAGCGGGAGTCGGATCGACCGATTCGCGACGTGATGACGAAAGAAAAGTTGGTGACGGCGCCGGTCGGCACGAACCTGGACGAAGCAGAAAAGATTCTCGCCAAGCATCGCATCGAAAAACTTCCCGTCGTCGACAAGCAGGGTTTGCTGCGCGGCCTCATCACCATCAAAGACATCTTCAAGCGGCGCCAATACCCCGACGCCAACAAAGACCAGCATGGCCGACTGCGCGTCGCCGGCGCGGTCGGCGGAACGCCGGATGCGCGCGCCCGGGCGCAAGCGCTGCTCGACGCCGGCTGTGACGTGGTCGTCATCGATTCCGCGCACGGCCACAGCCAGGGTGTGCTCGATACCGTAGCCTGTCTGCGCGACGCCTTTCCTGAGGCTCAGCTGGTCGCGGGCAATGTGGCGACTGAGGACGGAGCGCGCGCGCTCGTCGACCGCGGCGTGGACGCGGTGAAGGTGGGCGTCGGGCCGGGCTCGATCTGCACGACCCGCGTCGTGACGGGCATCGGCGTCCCCCAGATCACCGCCATCGTGGATGCGGTCCGCGGCGCCGGTGACGTCCCCGTCATCGCAGACGGCGGCATCAAGTATTCCGGCGACGCCGTGAAGGCACTCGCGGCGGGCGCGGAGAGTGTGATGATGGGCTCGATGCTCGCCGGCACCGAGGAAAGCCCCGGCGAGTCGTTCCTGCTCGAGGGCCGGCGCTTCAAGGTGATCCGCGGGATGGGCAGTCTATCGGCGATGGAAGAGGGCTCGGCCGACCGCTATTTCCAGGAAGGCGAGGTGTCGCTGCAGAAACTCGTGCCCGAGGGCATTGAAGGACGAGTGCCGTATCGCGGGCCGGTCGCCGACGTGGTCTATCAGATGGTCGGAGGGCTGCGCAGTGGCATGGGGTACTGCGGCGTCTGCGATATCGCCGCCCTGCGCACCGAGACGGAGTTCATCCGCATCACGACGGCGGGCCTGCGGGAGTCACATCCACACGACGTCGTCATCACCAGGGAATCGCCGAACTACAGTTTGTAAGCCTGACGCCACGCTCTATTGACAGATCGGCGCCCTCGGCGAACCTTGGGTCCGTCTACGCCATCGATTCGTCACCTCTTGCGACGGAGACCGCATGAATCTGTTCCGCCGGAAAAGCGTCACCGAGCTGCAGGCGGAAGCGCTCACCGACCACAGTCTGAAGCGGGCTCTGGGGGCGCTCAACCTCACGCTCCTCGGCATCGGCGCGATCATCGGAACCGGCATCTTCGTCCTCACCGGCACCGTGGCGGCCTTGAATTCCGGGCCGGCGGTCGTGCTGTCCTTCGCACTCGCCGGTGTCGCGTCGATTTTTGCGGCGCTGTGCTATTCGGAGTTCGCCTCGCTCGTGCCCATGGCGGGCAGCGCCTACACGTACGGTTATGCCACGCTCGGAGAGCTGATCGCCTGGATCATTGGGTGGGACCTGGTGCTGGAGTATGCGCTCGGCGCCGTGACCGTCGCCATTGGCTGGTCGGGATATTTCGTGTCGCTGTTGCACGACTTCGGCATCAGCTTTCCCTGCGGGCTGTCCGCAGCCCGTGGAACGGTGGTCGCCTGTCACGACGGAACACAGGTGACGGCGGTCTTCAACCTTCCCGCAGCCATCATCATCGCCATCGTCACCACGTTGCTGGTCATCGGCATCAAGGAATCGGCCAACGTCAACAACGTGATCGTGTTCATCAAGGGCGCGGTGGTTGTGCTGTTCATTATTGCGGCGACACACGCGATCAACCCCGCGAACTGGCATCCGTTCATCCCGCCCGCTGAGGGCGCGGGCAAGTACGGCTGGAATGGTGTGATGGCAGGCGCGGGAATCGTGTTCTTCGCCTATATCGGGTTCGACGCCGTGAGTACGGCGGCACAGGAAGCGAAGAATCCGCAGCGCGACATGCCGATCGGGATCATCGGGTCGCTGCTGATTTGCACGGTGCTCTACATTCTTGTCTCCGGCATCGCGACCGGTGTCGTTCCTTATCGCGAGCTGAACGTTCCGGATCCGATCGCCGTCGCCGCCGATCGCGCAGGCCTTGGCTGGATGTCCACGCTGATCAAGTTCGGTGCGATTGCCGGCCTTTCGTCGGTGATTCTCGTGATGCTCCTCGGACAGTCCCGCGTGTTCTACTCGATGTCCCGTGACGGCCTCCTGCCGCCGTTTGTGAACAAGGTGCATCCGAAATTCCAGACGCCGTACATCACGTCGATCGTCACCGGTATCGTGGTGGCGTTCTTCTCCGCCATTCTGCCGATCCGCGACGCTGCGAGCCTGGTCTCCATTGGCACGTTATTGGCCTTCGTGATTGTGGCGATCGGGATTCTGGTGCTCCGCGTGCGCGAGCCAAATCTGCCGCGCGTGTTCCGAACGCCGGCAGTCGGGGCAGTCGCGCCGCTTGGGGCCTTGTCCGCACTCTATTTGATGGTGAGCCTGAGCGGTCGCACGTGGGCCCGGCTGGGCATTTGGTTTGTGATCGGCATGGTCGTCTACTTCGCGTACAGCGTGCGGCACTCGCGGCTGGCTGGCGTGTCCGGTCCGAGCCGCCCCTCCGGACCCCCTTCGGGCGGTCCGATGGGCACCGCCGGGACGCCGCCGCGGCGCTAGTGCAGTCATCGCGCCTGCCGCAACCTGACCAAAAGAGCTAGATCAAAGGTCTGGTTGTGGCAGGCGACGAGTATCAAGCGATTATCTTCCTCCTCTCGACATGAACCCGAACGGCGTTCCCGTTCCGCCTGAGCGTGCCCGGGCGGCTCGCGACGTTGCGGCGGCGCTCACCGGCGCGCAGCACGTCGTATTGACTACTCACGTCAATGCCGATGGGGACGGGGTCGGCAGCGAAATCGGCCTCTGGTACCTGCTGCGCGCGCGTGGCGTCTCGGTTACGATCGCGAACCCCACCCGGATCCCCGAGCGCTTCAATTTTCTGATTCCCGAGGGCGCCGACGCGAGCGCGCATGCCGTGCATGAGATCGAGCGTGCCGACATCGTCGCCTCGCTCGACATCGGCGACATCAGCCGCCTCGGCAACCTGGCAACGGTCATCAACGCCCGCCAGCCGCCCTTTGTTTGCATCGACCATCACGTCGGACCGATCAAGCTGCCGGCGGGTCCGTGCCTGATTGCGCCGGATGCGACCGCGACGGCGGAGCTGGTGTTCGACCTCGCCAGTATCGCGGGATGGCCGCTGACGCCCGAAGTGGCGCAAGCGCTCTACGTGGGCCTGCTGACCGACACGGGTGGCTTTCGGTTTTCCAACACGACGGCGCGCGCGCTGCGCGTCGCCGCGGCATTGCTCGAGAAAGGCGTCGATCCCGAGTCGATCTATGCGTCGGTCTACGCGAGCGCGCCGGAGGGCCGTGTGCGCCTGCTCGCGGAAGTGTTGCAGACGCTCGTGGTGGAGCGGGATGTCGGGCTCGCCTGGCTGAGCGTGCCGGCGGACGCGCTGCGGCGGCACGAAGCCACACCGGACGACCTCGATGGCATCGTCGAGTTTCCACGGTCGATCGCCGGCGTGAAGCTGGCGCTGTTGTTTCGGCACATCGGCAGCGGCCGGATCAAGGTATCGTTTCGGTCGATGGGTGAAGTGGACGTCGCCGCCCTGGCACACCAGTTCGGAGGCGGTGGCCATCACCGCGCGGCCGGCGCATCGTTGGCCGGTACGATGGCCGAGGTGGAGGACAAGGTGCTGAGCGCGGCCCGCAAATTTCTGACGAACGGCGGGGGGGGTGGCCAATCGTGAGCGCGCCGGATCTCAAGGCACGCGTCGAGCAAGCGCTTGGCGGCGTTCGCAATCCACGGAATGGCCGCGACGTGCTGGCGGCGAGCATGGTGCGCGACCTCGACATCGATGAGACCGGCGGTGTCAGCTTCACGTTCGTCCTCACCCGTGATGATCCTGCGTCCCTCGCGCGCCAGGCTCGCAAAGCCGTCGAAGGCGTGGCTGGCGTCTCTGGGGTTAAGGTCAGCATCCGCGACGCTGCCGATGCGGCTGGCGGCCCGCGCCGCAGCCCGGTGAGTGGCACTCCAGCCCCACACATGCCGCCTGCTCCTCCCCCTCCTCCCACGCCCGATGAAATCCCCGGCCTTGGCAAAGTGCTCGCGATCTCGAGCGGCAAGGGCGGCGTCGGGAAGTCGACCGTCTCGGCGAATCTCGCCGCGGCGATGGCGCGTGCGGGCCACCGCGTGGGATTGATGGACGCCGACATCTACGGTCCCAACATTCCGCGGATGTTCGGGCGGAATGAGAAGCCTGAGGTGCAGGGCGGCAAGATTCAGCCGCTCGAGGCCTACGGCGTGAAGCTGATGTCCCTGGGGTTGATCGTCGAGCGGGACGCGCCGGCGATCTGGCGCGGGCCCATTATCATGAAAATCATCCAGCAGTTCGTGCGCGACGTGTCGTGGGGTCAGCTGGATTATTTCCTCGTGGACCTGCCGCCCGGCACCGGCGACGCCCAGCTGTCGCTCACACAGATCGTACGACTGCACGGCGCGGTGATCGTGACCACGCCGCAAGAGATGGCCGTCGGCGACTCCCTGCGCGGCGCCAAGATGTTCGAACGCGTGGGCGTCAAAGTGGTCGGTATCGTCGAGAACATGAGTTATTTCGTTTGCCCGGATTGCCACGCACGTTCAGAAGTGTTTCTGGCCGGCGGCGGCGGGCGCCTCGCCGCCGAGCTGGGCGTGCCATTGCTGGCGCAGATCCCTTTGCAAGCCGGGATGGCGGAGCTCGCCGATCGCGGTCAACCGATCGTGGTCGGCGAACCCGATTCACCCGCAGCTGTTGCGCTGACCGAGCTCGCGCGCGCCGTCACCACGCGAGTCGCCGGCCTGTCGCCGGCATTGCCGATTACGGCGACGCCGCGCTGACGTGCTGGCGCTGCCGTCACTCCTCCTGCTGCTCCAAAGCGCGCTTCCGCCGCGCGCCGACCTTCGCGCCGGGCTCGACACGTTATACGGCGGCGACTTCGACCGCGCCGCTGCGTACTTTGCCACGTTAGCGGCCCGGGATCCCGCGGACCCGGCGCCGCTCGTGTTTCAGGCCGGCGCTTACATCTGGTGGGCAGCGGCGCGCGATTCCGCCGCGTTCGAGCTCCGGCGGATCGATTCGTTGCTCGCCCTGGCGCTCGTGCAGGCACGTAAGACCACCGGCCTCTCGTCCGATTTCTGGCAGGCAACGGCGCTCGGCTATCGCGCCCGGCAGCGCGAAGAGAACGGGCACGCCTTCGGCGCCGCCAAGGACGCGAAGGCGATGCGCGACATTTACCGCCGCGTGCTCGCGGTGGATTCGTCGTGCGCGGACTGCTATCTGGGACTCGGCGTGTACGAGTACGGACTCGCGCGCGCGAGTGCGGTGGCGCGCTTCTTCGCTCGCGTCATTGGGCTGGGCAGCGGGAACGCGGAGCGGGGAATTCGCTACATGCGGCGCGCAGCGCACGAGGGCGATCTCGCGCACGTCGAGAGTACCTGGGTGCTCGCCGCCGCGCTCGTGCGCGAAGCGAGCCGCGACGCGGCCGGTAGAGGGGTTTTGGAACGCGAAGCGCGTGGCTACGTCGAAACGCTTGCCACGCGCTATCCCAACAATCCGGTGTTCCAGCGATTCTTGCGAGAGACGGCGAACCGGATGTCAGCGAGTGAATCGGTACGAGCGACGGCCGGTGCCACGACGGCTGCGAGTGCCCGTGCGCCGGTCGGGCGGCGTGAGCGCCGCCAGCTTACCGAGCATGTTGTGCACGTGACTCTTCACCGTGTTGGTCGCGATGTTGAGCCGCTGCGCGATCTCCTTGTTGCCCAGCCCCGCCGCGATCAATTCTTTGATTTCCTGCTCCCGCTTCGTGAGGTGTACCGAGCTGGCGCCGCTTGTCGCGCCAGTTCCCACGGCGATCGCGGCAGCATCGGCCCCGTCGGCTCCACCGCGACGTTCGGCGCGACGTCGATCGATCGCCCGACGCTCGCCACGGCGAATGGTCCAAGGCACACTCCACCCCCCTTCTGGACGTAATGTATTTCGTGCGAGGGACCCGTGGCATCCATCGTGGGAGCGAGGTTTGAAGCGTGGCGAATCCCTTCGGTAGCTTAGGCCGGATGAGCCAATCAGTACGCCGCGTCCTCCTGTTGATTGGCCTGGCCGCAGTCTATTTCTTCGCCGCGAAGCTTGGGCTGCGGTTCGCGTACCTCAACAGCAGCGTGACGACGGTCTGGCCGCCGGCCGGCATCGCCCTCGCCGGATTCGTCTTGCTCGGCTACCGTGTCTGGCCGGCGATCCTGGGCGCCGCGTTCCTCGCGAACTTCACGACGACCGGCGCCGTGCTGCCTTCCATCGGCATCGCGATCGGCAATACGGCCGAGGGACTGCTCGGCGCGTATCTCGTCAACCGGTTCGCGCGCGGCGGTCGCGTCTTCGATCGCGTACGCGACATCATGCGCTTCACGGTGCTCGCCGCGCTCGTCAGCACGATTGTCTCGGCCACCATCGGCATCGTATCCCTGGTGCTCGGTGGACTCCTCTCCTGGCATGACGCTCCTCGCGTGTGGCTGACCTGGTGGCTCGGCGACGCGGTGGGCGACATCGTGATTGCGTCGGCACTCATTCTCTGGATCGGCGTCAAGCCCGCACCGCAGTGGAATCGGCAGCAACTGCTTGAAGCGATCGCGCTGACCGTCGTAACGGTGATCGTGACCCTCGCAGCATTTGGCGGTCTGTTCCCAACGCGGCACTACCCGCTCACCGTCCTGCTGTGGCCCGTCTTGATTTGGGTCGCATTCCGGTTTACGCCGCGCGAGGCCGCGAGCGCCATGCTGATCGCGTCCTTCATCGCGATCCTGCGCACACTGCATGGCGCCGGTCCGTTCTCGATCTACGCGGCGAACGAATCGCTGGTGCTGCTGCAGGTGTGGACGGGGATCACCGCCGCGACGAACCTCGTGCTGGCGGCGGTCGTCGCCGCGCAGCGCGAGCTGCAGGGCACGTGGCGCGAGCTGGCCGTCACGGATCCGCTGACGGGACTCGCGAATCATCGCCAGCTCGTGCAGGCGCTCGAGGCCGAGATCAAGCGCTCGCGCCGCACCGCGCAGCCACTGGCGGTGGTGCTCCTCGACCTCGACGGCCTGAAGCAGATCAACGACCGCCACGGCCACCTCGCCGGCAGCCTGGCGATCCGGCGTGTGGCCGAGGCGCTGCTCGGCTCGTGCCGCGCGACCGACACGGCCGCCCGGTTCGGGGGCGACGAATTCGCGCTGGTCCTCCCCGAGACGGGCGAGGCCGCCGCCTGGCACGTGGCACGAGGCGTGGTGGACCGCCTGGCGACCGACGCGGAGAAGCCGAACTTGTCGATCAGTGTGGGGGTAGCGGTCTACCCCGGCCACGGTGAGACCGTCGAAGCCCTCTTGAACGCGGCCGATGTCGCGCTGTACGAGACCAAGGGACGCCGCAAGAGGTCGGCGGGTCTTGCTCCCTGAACGGCCCCCTTTAGGTTTGTGAGCCATGGACCCTAAAAAGAGCATGAGCGTATCGACGCGTTCATCCGGCGAGACGCCCGCCCTCACCGAGTCGTCCGCCGGTCTGCTGCGCGAGCTGGTCGCGCACCTCCGACAAAACCGCACGCAGCTGCGCGAGGAGTGGGCGCGACGCATCACACGCGCGGAGTTGCTGACGGCGATGACCGAAGAGGAAATCTTCGCCGAAGCGACGGCGGTCTACGACAACTACGTGGAAGCGCTCGAGACCGGCACCTTCGAAGCCCTGCAAGCCTACTCGCGGCGACTGTCGGAGCGAATCATCCCGCGCGGCGTCGAAACGGATGAAGTCGTCGGTATCGTGCTCTTACTGCGTGACGTGCTCGCCCGGTCGCTGTTCAACAAATACCAAGACAACGTCGAAAAACTGAACCGCATTCTCGACAGCTACGAGCCCGCGGCGAACCGCATTGCGAATACGGTGGCCGTCGGATTCGTGGAAGAGCGCGAGCGCATCATCCGGCAGCAACAGGAAGCGATCCGGGAGCTGTCGACGCCGGTGCTCCAGGTGCGCGAGCGGCTCCTCATTCTGCCGATCATCGGCGTCATCGATCCCCAACGCGCGCGCCAGCTCACCGAACAGCTGCTGCGCGCGATTCGCGCCAACCGCGCGAAAGTCGTCGTGATCGACGTGACCGGCGTCGCGGCCATGGACTCCGGCGTCGCGAACCACCTCGTGCAGACGGTCGAAGCCTCGCGCCTGCTAGGCGCCACCGTCATCGTGACCGGCCTGTCGCCGGAAATCGCGCAGACGCTCGTCACGATCGGCGTCGACCTGAGCGAAATGGCCACGGTCGGTGACCTGCAGGGAGGCATCGAAGAGGCCGAGCGGTTGCTCGCGGATCGCGCTGCGCCGACGACGCAGGTTCGCGAAATCGCCCCGGAATCTTCGCGCTAGCGGGAGGACGCCGTGGAAGTACCGATTCTGCGGCAGGGGCAATACCTCATTGCCTCGATTCAGTCTGCCCTCACTGATGCCGATCTTTCCCATCTTCGCGAAGCGCTGATCGCCCAGGTCGGGCGCTCGCGCTGTCGCGGCGTCATCGTCGACGTCACCGCACTCGACGTCATGGACTCGTTCGCGGTGCGCACGTTGCGCGACATCGCGCACATGGCGCGGCTGCGCGGCGCCGAAACCGTGATCGTCGGCATCCAGCCCGACGTTGCCTTCGCGATGGTGCAGCTCGGTCTGACGCTCAAGGGCGTCGCGACGGTGCTCGACCTCGAGGAAGGTCTAGCCTTCCTGACTCGCCGCACCGAAGAACGCACCCTCGAGACCAAACCAAAGAAGCCGAGCGGCCGTGGGTGAAGAACTCCGCCTGCCGGTCGCCGCGGACGTCGATGTCGTCGAAGCCCGGCAACAAGGCCGTGCGTTAGCGGCCGTCGCCGGCTTTTCCAGCGGCGAGCAGACGGTCATCGCCGCCGCCATCTCGGAAATCGCGCGCAACATCCTGATGTACGCCAAGCGGGGCGAGATTACGCTCAGTCTCTCCCAGAACGGCGATCGCCAGGGCGTCGTCATCATCGCCGAAGACCAGGGACCCGGCATTCCCGACATCGAACGCGCGATGCAGTACGGCTACTCGACCTCGCACGGCGTGGGCGCGGGTCTGCCCGGCGCGAAGCGTCTCATGGACGAATTCGAGCTGAAGTCGGTGCCCGGGCAGGGAACCACCGTCATCATGAAGAAATGGCGCCGCGCGATTTGAGGATTGAAACGGCGCTGGCGACGCTGCCACTGCCGGGACAGGTGGAGTCCGGCGATCTCTCGTTAGTCAAGCGCGTCGGAAAAGGCACACTGATCGCGGTCGTCGACGGCCTCGGCCACGGGGAGGAGGCCGCATCTGCGGCGCACGCGGCCATCGGCGCGCTGGATCGCTATTCGCGCGAGCCGCTCGCGGATCTCGTCCGGCGCTGCCATGCCGCGCTGGTCGGAATGCGTGGCGTGGTTCTCGGACTCGCATACCTCGATCCGCAGGCCGCCACGATGACGTGGCTGGGCGTCGGCAACATCGGTGGCGTCCTCTTGCACGCCGATTCGAGGAGTCGTCCACCCCGGATCGGGCTCGTGCCGACGGCGGGCGTCGTGGGCGCCAACGAACCACACCCGACGTCGCGGGTCGTCCCGCTCACGGCGGGAGACACCATCATCCTCTTCTCCGATGGGATCAAGGACGGATTTGCAGAATCGTTGACGCTCGCCAACTCGGCGCAGGCGATCGCCGATTTCATCATCACCGGGCACGTGAAAGGCACGGACGACGCGCTCGTGCTGGTAGCGCAGTACGGAGCCTAACCCTCCCGAAATAGCGTCAGCGGCGCCCCCCGGCGCGGGATCCCTGACGGTTGGCCCGTTGCGCCCCGTGGTGCTGCGCCTCGCCGTTCCCGCCGTCGCGATGATGGCGTGCCATTTCTCCTTCAATCTGATCGACAGCATCTGGGTGGGACGGTTGATCGGACCGGCCGCGCTCGCGGCGGTATCGACCTCGGGATTCTACGTGTGGGTAGCGCTGAGTCTCGGCGAAATGGTCGAGATCGGGCTGATCGCCGTCGCGGCGCGGCGCCACGGCGAAGGCGACCCCAAGCGCGCGGCGCGTGCCGCCGCGGCGGCCGTGGCGTACGCCCTGTTCGCGGGGTTGGTCGTCAGCATCATCGGATTGCTGATCGCCGACGACCTGTTTCGCCTGATGACTGTGCCGCCCGAGGTCGCGAAGCTGGGTCATACCTATCTCACAACATGGGTGCTCGGGGGACCGTTGGTGTTCGGATTCTTTGCCGTCGAGGCCACGTTTCGCGCGGCGGGCGATACGCGCACGCCGTTCATCATGCTCGCGGCGTCGGTCTGTGTCTCGATCGTGCTCGATCCGTTGCTCATCGCCGGCGTCGGTCCGTTCCCACGACTCGGCGTGGAGGGGGCGGCACTGGCGTCGGTCATGGTGCGGGGCGGCGGATTCCTCGTGGGCCTGGTGATCGCGGTGCGTCGAGGACTGCTCCGTATCGCCGATCCGGACTGGCGCGCGCTCCCGACGATCGTTCGAATCGGCGCGCCGCTCTCGCTTGCCGGCGTACTGCTGTCGGTCATCTATATGTTGCTCACGCGCTTTACGTCGCGCTTCGGCACACCCGCCCTCGCGGCGCTCGGTATCGGACATAAGATGGAAGGGCTGGGCTTCATCGCGATCAGCGGCTTCGCGCTCGCCGCGAGCGCGCTCGTCGGCCAGAATCTCGGAGCGCGCCAGGAAGCGCGCGCGCGCGAAGCCGTACGCCTGACGGTGAGCTATTGCCTCATCGTCACGGTGACGACGGCGCTGGCGTTTCTGGTGATTCCAGCCCGGCTGGTAGCGCTGTTCACCTCGGATCCGCAGGTCATCGCGGATGGCGTCCTGTATCTGCGGGTCATCGCATTCGCGCAGATCGGGCAAAGCTTCGAGTTGATTCTCGAGGGAGCGCTCGCCGGGGCGGGCTACACGTTCTGGCCACAGGTCGCGAGCACCTCGCTCACCGCGATGCGGATTCCGCTCGCCGCCTGGTGGTCGCGCGCGATGGGCCTCGCGGGCATCTGGCTGGCGTTGAGCGTCACGGCCATCTCCCGCGGCATCGCCATGATCCTCTTCTGGAAGAGTGGCCGCTGGCGTACCGTGAGGGTCTAGATGGGAATCATCACGCTGCTCACCGACTTTGGAACCGTCGACAGCTACGTCGCCGAGGTGAAGGCCGAGATATTGTCGCGTGCGCCGGATGTGACGCTGGTCGACATCAGCCACGACGTGCCTCCCGGCGACATTCGGGCCGCGCAGTATCTGTTGAGTCGCGCCTGGAAGCGGTTCCCGGTTGGCACGATTCACCTTGCGATTGTGGACCCCGCGGTTGGCACCGAGCGCCGGGCGCTCGCTGCGGAAACGGGCGCCCACCGGTTCCTCGCCCCGGACAACGGATTGCTTTCGTTCCTCTCGCTCGATGCGCGATTCGTGGCACTTCCAGTGCCACGCGATGCGGCACCCACGTTTCACGGCCGCGACGTATTCGCGCCGGCGGTTGCCGCTCTCGCCTCAGGCAAGCGACTGGATCAGGTCGGCGAATCAATCAAACAACCACTTCGCTCGCCGCTGCCCACGCCGCGCTCGCAAGGCGATGGAGTAATCGGCGAGGTTCTCTATGTGGATCGGTTTGGTACGCTGGTCTCCAACATTTCGCCGGAGATGGTCGAGCCCGGCGTGCGAATCCGGGTTGCCGGCACCGAGGTTGGTCCGTTGCGACGGACGTTCGGGGACGCGGCGCGGGGGGCGCTCGTCGCGTTTACGGGGTCAGGGGGAACGGTGGAGATTGCGGTGCGGGACGGGAGTGCGGCCAGGCTACTGGGTGTCGGCGTGGGGGCGGAGGTTCGGGCCTAGGTCGTCCAATCTCCCGAAGGCGTCGGGACCTTCACCTGTGCCATCACGCGATCGGCGAAACCGGCGCGCGGCGAAAACTGCGGCAGCTGGACCAGCTCGAGAATCACCTTGCGCTCGCGGTCGGCCTCGACACGGCAAAGCGAGCAATCGGCGAGGTGCATCGCCCGCGTAGCGGGCAGCAGCCCCTGTGCCCAGAGCTCGATTTCGTCGGTCGTGAGATGCATGGCGAGGTCAGTCATTGGCTTGTCCTACGGCCTCCGGTTGGGACGGGTTTCACTCACGGCGCCCTTCGAGGTAGCCGCGCAATTCATTACGGGCCCGATGGATATAGGTTTTGACCGTGCCCAGCGGCAACTCCAGCGTCGTCGCGATTTCCTCGTAGGAATAACCCTCGACGTGCCGTAACAAGATGCATGACCGGTACTCGGGCCGCAGCCGGGCAATGGCCCGTTCGATCGCGGTCCCCAGCTCCCGGTTCTCCACTTCATCCAACGGGCTTTCGGCGCGGTCGCCGACTTGCAGCTGCGTCGCGCGCATCTGGTCGGGCGTCTCGGCGCTGGGCGCGCCGTCCAACGACAGCGTGTCGATGCTCTTGCGGCGCAAGTGATCGATCGCGGCGTTGTTCGCGATCTTGAAAATCCACGACGAGAACTTGAATTCGGGCCGGTAGGATTTAATGCCGTTCAGGACCTTGATAAACGTTTCCTGCGCCAGGTCTTCGGCGAGGGCGCGATCGCGCACCATGCGATAAAGCAAGGAAAACACGGGCCGCTCGTAGCGCCGCACCAGCTCGCGGAACGCCGCGTCGTGGCCCTGTTTTGCCCACGCCACGACCTGCTGATCGCTGGCGTCGCTTAAGTGGTCCGGCCTATCTTTCGCGCCTATGGCTCGCTCTCCAGCCTACGTGCGTGGCATGTTTACCGCGATCGCGCCGCGCTACGACTTCCTGAACCATCTGCTCAGCCTCAACGTGGATCGGTCGTGGCGCCGCACCGCGGTGGCGCGGCTCGGCTGGGAGGCGAAACCGGACGGCATCTATCTCGACCTCTGCGCCGGCACGCTCGACCTCGCCGCGGAGCTCGCCCGGCGGGACGGCTTCCGTGGCCGCGTGATCGGCGCTGACTTCGTAGTCCCGATGCTTGCGCGGGGCCGCGACAAGGCGCCTCGCACTTCTCCCGTCGCCGCAGACGCCCTGCAACTCCCCTTCCCCACGGCGCGGTTCGACGGTGCGGTGGTGGGATTCGGCGTTCGCAACCTCGCGGATTTGGACAGCGGTTTGCGCGAAGCCTATCGCGTCCTCAAGCCGGGTGCCCGTTTCGTCATCCTCGAGTTCGCGACGCCACGCTTCCCGCCGCTGCGCGCGCTGTATTTGTTCTACTTCCGGCGAATTCTCCCCACCATCGGCCGGCTGGTCTCGAAACATAGAGATGCCTATACCTACCTGCCAGAGTCGGTGCTCGCGTTTCCCGAGCCGGAAGCGCTGTCGCGCCGCCTCACGGATGCCGGATTCTCGCGCGTCGGGTTCGAGCGGCTGACCGGCGGGATCTGCGCCGTCCACTATGGCACTCGATAACCTGCGCGCCTTCATCGGCGCGATCGACGACGCGGGCGATCTCGTGCGCGTCGAGCAGCCGGTTTCCGTCGACAAAGAAATCACCGAAATCGCCGACCGCTGCATGAAATCGGCGGGTGGCGGACCGGGACTGCTCTTCACCCAGCCCACGCTGACCACCGGCGGGCGGTCACGGTATCCCGTCGCGATCAATCTCTTTGGGTCCGAACGTCGCATGTCGCTGGCGCTCGGCGTGGACTGTCTCGATCACGTCGGCGCGCGCATCAGTGAGCTCGTCGCGCTCAAAGTCCCCGAAGGCTTGCTCGGCAAACTGGCGATGCTGCCGCGACTCGCTGAGGTGGCGAAGTTTCCTCCGCGTACAGTGGGAGGTCGCGTTCCGTGTCAGGAGACGGTCGTCGAAAGAGCCGATGTCGACCTCGCGCAGTTCCCAGTGCCGATCTGCTGGCCCGAGGACGGCGGTCCGTATATCACGCTCGGAGGGGTGATCACCAAGGATCCTGTCTCCGGCGTGCGCAATGTCGGGATGTACCGGGTCCAGGTACTCGGCAAGAACGAGCTGGCGATGCACTGGCAGCGCCACAAAGTCGGCGCCGCGCACTGGCGTGCGATGGCTGAGCGGGGAGAGACGATGCCGGTGGCGATCGCGCTGGGCGGCGATCCGGCGAGCATCTATGCGGCGTCGGCGCCACTGCCGCCCACGATCGACGAATTCTTGTTCGCGGGATTTTTACGTGGCGAGCCGGTGCGCCTCGCCAAAGCGGTGACAGCGGACCTCGAGGTGCCCGCCGAAGCGGAAATCGTCATCGAGGGTTACATCGACCCACGGGAAGAGCTGGTACTCGAGGGACCGTTCGGGGACCACACGGGCTTCTATTCGCTGGCGGATTACTATCCGAAGGTCCACGTCACGGCCGTGACGCAGCGCCGCGATCCCATCTGGCCGCACACGATCGTCGGGCGCCCGCCGATGGAGGATTTTTATCTCGGTCACGCCACCGAGCGAATTTTCCTGCCGCTGCTGCGCCTCACCATCCCCGAGATCGTCGATCTGCACATGCCCGCCGAGGGAATATTTCACAACCTCGTGTTCGTGAGCATCGACAAACAGTACCCGGGCCAGGCGTACAAGGTGATGAACGGCTTGTGGGGCCAGGGCTTGATGTCGCTCGCCAAAGTGATCGTCGTGGTCGACAAGGACGTCAATGTCCGCGATACAAAGGAGGCGTGGTGGGTGGCGTTGAATCACATCGATCCCGAGCGTGACGTGCGTTTCACCATGGGGCCGATCGACGTGCTCGATCACTCGAGCCGCGCCTTCACCTACGGATCGAAGATGGGGATCGACGCGACGCGCAAATGGAAAGAGGAGGGGTTTACGCGCGAGTGGCCGAATAAAATCGTCATGGATCTGGAGACCAAGCAGAGAGTAGATGCCATGTGGAAGGATCTGGGGATTGACGTCTGACGGTGAACGTTCCATCCGCGAAGGCCAGACGCTCGGCGGCGAATCGCTGCTCGTGCGGTATATCAACTTCGTCAGGCTTCCGCACACGGTCTTCGCACTGCCGTTCGCGTTACTCGGCGTGGTGGTCGCGTCGTACCGCCAGCCGGTGACCTGGCGTGTCGTCGTACTGGTCGTCCTGGCATTTACCGCCGCGCGGTTCGTCGCGATGGGATTCAATCGCATTGTCGACCGGCGTCTCGACGCGCGCAACCCGCGCACCGAGCGGCGCGAATTGCCGGCCGGTCGCCTGACGCTCAGCCAGGCGTGGGCCGCGGTGCTCTTCGCGATGGTGGTGTTTCTCTGGACGGCGTGGGCGCTGAACCCATTGTGCGCCGCGCTCGCGCCGCTCGCCCTGATCTGGATTGCGACGTACAGCTACACGAAGCGGTTCACGGACTGGTCGCACGTCTGGCTGGGCGGGTCGCTCGCGATGGCGCCGGTCGGAGGCTATGTCGCCGTCACCGGCGCCTGGAGCGACCCGTGGTGGCTGCTGGTCGTAGTCGCCTTCGCCGTGACGATGTGGGTCGCGGGGTTCGACATCTTCTACGCGCTGCAGGACGAAGTGGTAGACCGCGCGCAGGGTCTGCGGTCGCTGGTCGTGCGCATGGGGCAGGCGCGTTCGATCTTGATTGCGAAGGCGATTCACGGACTCGCCATCGTCGCACTGATCGTCTTTGGATATGCGGCGCGCCTGGGCTGGCCCTATTATGCCGGCGTGGGTGTCGCGGCCGGGCTGATGGTGTGGGAGCATCAGCTCGTCAAACCGGGCGACTTATCGCGACTGGATGCGGCGTTTTTTACGGCCAATGGGATCGTCAGTATCGTCGTGTTTCTTGGAGCGCTCGTGGATCGGATCGTATGAAAAAGGGGAAGGGGGAAGGGGGAAGAGGGAAAGGTACAGCAAGACCCGAACGGGCCTTACCCTTCCCCCTTCCCGCGTCCCCCTTCCCCAAGGGTCCTCCGCGGCATCCGAAGCGTTCGCCGACGCCCAACCGCCGTGGCCGCTAGCCCCCCCCCCCCGCCGCCGCTCGTCTTCGCCATCACCGGCGCGTCAGGTGCGCCATACGCCGTGCGCCTCCTCGAGATGCTGGCGAATCATCACGTCGCCACCTGGCTGCTCATCTCGGCTCACGGCTGGCGACTGCTGTCTGAGGAGTGCGGCATCAAGGAAGAGGCCGCCTTGAAGCAGGCGACCGGAGGCGACTGGTCGTGCGTGCGCAGCTTCAACGACAGTGATCGTGGCGCCGAGCCGGCTTCGGGGTCGGTGCGGACGCTCGGAATGGTGGTGTGCCCATGTTCGATGGGGACGCTGGCCGCGATCGCGCACGGAACCAGCCGGTCGTTGATCGAGCGGGCGGCCGACGTGACGCTCAAGGAACGGCGCAAACTCGTCCTCGTGCCGCGCGAGACGCCGCTCTCGCTGGTGCATTTGCGCAACATGACGGCGGCGGCGGAGGCGGGTGCGATCGTGCTTCCGGCGGCGCCCGGATTTTACCAACGACCGCAAAAGGTCAGTGAGCTGGTCGACTTCATCGTGCAGCGGATCGTCGATCACTTTGGGCTCGCCATCAATTTGACCAAACGGTGGGAAGGCTGACGCTGGACGTTCGCGAGCTGTTATCCCGGGAGGTCACGCCCGAGCTCTATCGGGAGATCCGCGAGCTCTGGAAGTCGCATTCGATCGCCGAGGACAAGCGCGACATCGCCGGGCTGATCGCGACGCTCACTCCCGACTGTGTGTATGAAGTCTTGCCGGATGGCGGCCGGTGGGAGGGACACGCCGGAGCGACGCGGTTTTACATGGAGCTGCTCTCCGCGTTTCCCGACATCCATTTCGATCTTCAGACGATCGTCATCGGACCGCAAGGCGTTTGCGAAGAGGCGCGCGTCAACGGAACTCACAAAGGCAAGTGGCTCGCTCGCGCCCCCACCGGACAGAAGGTCGAATTTCGCGTCGTCATCTTTTTTCCGTGGGATCCGAAGGGGCGCAAGTTCGCTGGTGAGCGCGTGTTTCTCCTGCCATGAACGGCTGCTTCGCGGCTCTCGCCATCCTCTCGCTCCTACAGGACACGACGCACTACACACACGCCGACACGCTGCGCGGTTCCAACGGACCCGCGCGCGCGTGGTGGGACGTGCAGTTCTACGACTTGCACGTGCGCGTGAATGTGGCGGACTCATCGGTCCGAGGCTGGAACGCGATTACCTATCGGGTCCTCCAGCCGTCGCGGGACATGCAGATCGATCTGCAGCAGCCGCTCGAAATCGACAGCATCGTGCAGGATGGGCGGCACCTCACGTTCCGGAGGGACGGCAACGCGTTCTTCGTGACGCTGGGCGCGAATCAGCGCGCCGGCGAGACTCGCGCGATCACGGTTGGGTATCATGGAAAGCCCCACGTGGGGCGGCGCCTCCCCTGGGATGGCGGGTTCACGTTTTCCCGGGACAGCCTGGGCCAGACCTGGATCGCGACCGCCAATGAAGGCGTGGGTGCCAGCATCTGGTGGCCCAACAAGGACTACCTGGGCGATGAGCCCGACAGCCAGCGCATCGCGATCACCGTGCCGGATCCCTTGATCGACGTCTCAAACGGCCGGCTGCGGAGCACTACGCACAATCGCGACGGCACGACGACGTACGAATGGTTCGTGTCGAGTCCGATCAACAACTATGACGTCACGATCAATGCGGGTCAGTACGGTCATTTCAGTGATACGCTGGACGGCGAGGCCGGACGACTGACGCTCGACTTCTGGGCGCTGGCCTACCACGTCGACACCGCAAAGCACCACTTCCAGCAGGTGATCCCGATGTTGCACTGCTTCGAGCACTGGTTCGGCCCGTATCCCTGGTACGCCGACGGCTACAAACTCGTCGAGACGCCCCACCTCGGGATGGAGCACCAGAGCGCAATCGCGTACGGCAACCATTACCTAAATGGGTACCTGGGGCGCGACCTGTCGCGGACCGGCATCGGGTTGCAATGGGACTTCATCATCGTCCACGAGAGCGCCCACGAGTGGTTCGGCAACAACATCTCGGATCAGGATCGCGCCGACATGTGGCTGCACGAGAGCTTTGCCAACTACGCGGAGGCGATCTACACCGAGTGCCGGCTCGGCAAGACCGCGGGCGCGGCGTACATGATCGGCGCACGCGCGGGCGTGCGGAATGATCGGCCCGTCATTCCGGCGTACGGAGTGAATGCGCAGGGCTCGGGCGACATGTATCCCAAAGGCGGGAACATGTTGCTGACCATTCGGACCATCATCGACGACGACGCGAAGTGGCGTGACATCCTGCGCGGGTTGAACAAGACGTTCTATCACCAGACCGTGACCGGCCGGCAGGTGGAGGATTACATCAGCCGGGAGGCGGGCATCGATCTCAGTAAGGTCTTCGCGCAGTATCTCACCACCACGCACATCCCAGCGTTCGAGTACCGCGTCCAGAATGGTGCGCTCGCGTATCACTGGTCGGACGTCGTACCCGGCTTCGATATGCGGCTTCGCGTGAACATTCCCGGATTGGGCAGTCGGCTGCTGCATCCCACCGAAGCGTGGCAGACACTCGACGGCACGTCACCTCGGGCTGCCGAGCTCACCGTTGACGAGAACTTCTACGTAACAGTGCGCGCCGCGCCGTGAGGCTTGGCGTCATCTCGGATACGCATGGCCTGTTGCGTCCGCAGGTCTTCGATCTTTTTCGGGAAGTCGATCACATTCTCCACGGCGGCGACGTGGGGAAGTGGGACGTGATGATCGAGCTGCAAACGATCGCCCCCGTCACCGCCGTCTACGGCAACAGCGACGCCTTCGACGTTCGGGCCAAATTGCCCCAGGTGGCCGAGATCGAGCTGGACGGATTCCCGATCGTCGTGACGCACGGGGATCAGTTCGGCAGCCCCAATCCCGCGAAGCTCCATGAGGCGTTTCCCAAGGCCGAGATCATCATTTTTGGGCATAGCCACCGGCCGTTGCTCGAGCTCGTGGATAAGACGGTCACCGTGATGAATCCGGGTGGAGCGGGTGCGCCGCGATTTGGCATTCCGCCGAGCGTGGGAATCTTGGAGCTCGAACCGGGGATTCCGCCGCGGGGGAGGATTGTGCCGCTGCCCATTTCGTGAAACTGCTCGTCCCCTTGCCCGTCGTTGTCTGTCTTCATAGTTTGCTCGAAGCAAGCCCCGTCGTTTGCAATCACGAATGGAAAGGGATTCTCGCTGAAATGATTCGTCACTCCACCGTTACGCCCCTGCTGCGCTGCATCCTGCTCGTGCCGTTTGCGGATGCGCGTGGGCGTATTGCGTCCGGCATCGCCGGCGCCGGTGGAGGTGGAGGAGCACCCTAGAAGTCGATCGGATCTTATTCGTGCCGTGATCCGGCCTTCCGGGTGCTTCATGGGACCTGGGAGGCCGTTCTGTTGCACATGAGGCGAGGATCACGGACATGAGCACGCTGAACCATCTCGACGATCAAATCATCGCGCGTTACACCGCTCAGCCGTCGCGGCTGCCTCTCGAGCTGCGGCGCGAGATCGAGCGCGCCTGGCAGGGAGCGCCCGTCCAACTCTACGCCCTCGCGGACCTGGACCAAAGCCTGCGCCTCACCGAGGCGTGGGTGGCACTCGGTCCGCGGCACGTTGCCTTGGGTTGCAAAGCAGGGGATGGCTGGGAGATTCGGAGTGTCGAGCGTGGCCGCATCAAGGCGGTGCGCGAAGCACCGGGCCTCTCCGCCAACACACTGTCAATCCTCGGCAGCCCGGGCGAGCCGGCGCTGCTGCTGGTGCGCTACACCCACCGGCAGCGGTGCGCCTTCGAAAACATCCGGTTCATCCTCGAGGAGCAGCTCGAAGCGAGCGGAGGATCCCGTGAGATGCCGCCCGTGGACGCCGATCGCGTCTACGCCGAGAGCATTGCGCGACCGGTACGCGAGGCGCAGGCGCTGGTCGCCGGACATCAAACGGCCGTCATTCGTCGGCTGCTCGGCTACCTGAGGCCCTATCGCCGCCAGCTTGCGCTGGGGATGACGGCGGCGACGGTGATCACGCTCGTCAGCCTGGTGCCGCCGTATCTCGCGGGACATCTGATCGACCGCGTCGTACGGCCGGCGCAGGCCGGGAAGCTCTCGCTCGCGCGCGCATCGACGATCGCGTGGATCGCGGTCGCGGCGATGGCGCTCGTGTATCTCGTGCGCCAGGCAGCGGCCCACGTGCGTCTGCGCCTGATGTCGATTCTCGGCGAATGGGTGGCGCGCGACCTGCGCAGCGAGCTGTACGAGCACATCCAGCGGCTGAGCCTGGCGTTCTTTTCACGCAAGCGGACCGGCAGCCTGATCACGCGCGTCTCGGCGGACACCGATCGGCTCTGGGAATTTCTGGCGTTCGGCGTGGTCGATGTGTCGCTATCGCTGGTGATGCTCGCGGGCCTTGGCGTCGTGTTGCTGACGCTCGACTGGCGCCTCGGTCTGGTGATGACGTTGCCCGTGCCGCTGTTCTGCTGGCTGATCTATCGGCACGGAGAAAACATCAGCCGGCTGTTCATTCGGGCGTGGCGGAAGTGGTCGCGGGTGACGGACGTGCTCTCCGACACGATTCCCGGGATCCGAGTCGTCAAGGCGTTCAATCAGGAGCATCGCGAGATCGAGCGCTTCGGCGAGCGCAACCAGGATGTGACGGCGGAGTTCAACCGCATCCACGCGTCGTGGACCACATTCTGGCCGCTGCTGATGCTCGGTGTGCACACGATGACGGTCATGGTGTGGGTGTTCGCGGTGCCCCGGCTGCTCGGGAGCGGCGCCGCACTCCCGGTGGGAACGTTCGTCTCGTTCCTGCTCTACACCACGATGTTCATCGCCCCGATCGAAGTGATCGGGCAGATGGCGCGCACCATCAACCGCGCGACCACCTCGGCGCACCGCGTGTTCGAGGTCCTGGACACCGAGCCCGAGGTGCGTGACGTCGCGGCACCCGTCCGGCTCGAGCCTGTGCATGGTCGCGTGACGTTCGAGCATGTGACGTTCGGCTACGACGGCGTTCGTCAGGTGCTGCGCGCCATGAGCTTCGACGTGCATCCCGGCGAGCTGATCGGTCTGGTCGGCCCATCGGGCGGCGGCAAGACGACGATCGTGAACCTGATCGCGCGCTTCTACGACGTGACCGGAGGAGCGATTCGCGTTGACGGCGTCGACATCAGGCGCCTCGACACGGGACACTATCGCCGGCAGATCGGCATGGTGCTTCAGGACCCGTACCTGTTTCACGGTACGATCCTGGAGAATATCCGCTACGGCTTGCCCGACGCGTCGCTTGGCCAGGTCGTCGCGGCGGCGCAGGCGGCGAATGCGCACGACTTCATCACCAAGCTGCAACACGGCTATGACACGGTGGTGGGGGAGCGTGGGCATACACTGTCGGGCGGCGAGCGCCAGCGCGTGTCGATCGCGCGCGCGATCCTCCACGATCCTCGGATCCTCATTCTCGACGAGGCGACGAGCAGCGTGGATACGGAGACAGAGCGCGAAATCCAGCAGGCGCTCGAGCGACTGGTGTCGGGGCGGACGGTATTCGCCATTGCGCATCGGCTCTCGACGCTGCGCAAGGCTTCGCGGCTCTTTGTGATCGAGGACGGCCGGCTGGTGGAGCACGGCACTCATGCCGAGCTGCTGGCGAAGCCGGACGGAAAGTATCGGCGGTTGTACGAGCTGCAGCTGCAGCTCCAGTAGAAAGGAGGAACGCTATGACGCTGGTCGCAACTGAACGCGAAGCACCGACGCTACGCCTGGAGTGGCGGTCCGATGGCTCGCTGTGGGCGTTGCGCGGCGGGGAGGAGCGCCCTGTGGCCGTACGCCGCTGCTTCCCGTGGTCGGAGCCCGCTCGGTATCTGTCCCTGCGCGAATCGGAGGAGGAGGAGTTCGCCGTGGTCCGCGATCCCGCGGATCTGGACGCACGCTCCCGGGCCGCCCTCGAGATGGCGCTGGCGGTCGCGGGATTCGTGTTCGAAGTGACGCGCCTGCTGGAGATCGAGGAGGAAGTCGAGATCCGGCATTGGCGGGTCGAGACTCGGCAGGGTCCGCGCACGTTTCAAACCCGGCTCGACGATTGGCCGCGTGTGTTGCCACACGGCGGCCTGTTGATCCGCGATCTGGCGGGTGACCTCTATCATCTTGCCAACCCGGAGCGTCTCGATCGGAAGAGCCGAGACCTGTTGTGGGCGTTTGTGGACTAGCGTTGGCAGCGCGGGCAGAACGTCGTCGCGCGCAAGTCGATCGTGTGCGTGGTAACGAGCTTCTTGCCGCAGCGCGTACACGGCTCGCCGCCGCGCCCGTACACGCGTAACTCGAACTGAAAGCGTCCTCGCCCGCCGGTCCCCGTGCGATAGTCGCGCACGGTGGTACCGGCGGCCTCGACGGCTCGACCCAGGATCCCGACCGTCGCTTCGTGCAGGGCGGCAAACTCGCTGAGACTGAGTTTGTGCGTGGGCTTGGATGGATCGATGCCGGCTTCGAACAACGCCTCGTTCGCGTAGATATTGCCAACGCCGGCAATGCGGCGCTGATCCATGATCGCTTTCTTCACCGCCGTTCGGGTCGTTCTCAGCCGCTCGGCGAACACGAACGGCGTGAACGTTTCGTCGAGCGGTTCCGGACCGATCCGCTCGGTGTACGCTTTCCACCCTTTCTCATCGAGCAACCAGATCGTGCCCAGGCGGCGCACGTCCCGATAAACGAAACGGCGGCCCTCGTTCAGCGTGCAGATGAGCACGGCATACTTGGTCTGCTCTTTGGTGAGCGGCCTTTCGTGGACGACCAGCGAGCCCGTCATGCGGGGCTGGATGATCATACGATGGCCGCTCGACAGCCGGAACACGGCGTGCTTGGCGCGTCGCGTGACTTGCTCGATCGTGTTGCCTCGCAACGTCTTGATGAGACGATCCTTGGAAACGTGACGGAGGACGTCTGTTTTGTTCAGTTGTACGCGCGTGATACGAAAGCCCTCGAGCCGTGGCGCCAGCTCGCGGACGATGGTCTCGACTTCAGGCAGCTCCGGCACGCTGGATCTCCCGCCAGGCGACGTCGCGGCGCCAGGTCTTGCCTTCGAACTTGATGCGCTCCGCCGCGGCCCTGCTGGCTGCGGCGGCAGCGGGCACGTCGGCGCCCAACCCGGTCACACTGAATACGCGGCCTCCGGCGGTCCGCAGCCTGCCGTCGGGATCGCGGTAGGTGCCGGCATGAAAGACGATCACGTCTTCGCCCAGCTCATCGCGCGTCGGAAGATTGATCGCTACGCCTTTCTCGGGGTTCTCCGGATAGCCGCGGGCCGCGAGCACCGTCGTCACCGCGGCGCGTTCGGCTTCGAGCAGCGACTGCCGGGCGGGCGGGCTCCAACGACCCATCCCAATGTCGGCGAGGTGCTCGGTGAAACCGCGCGGGAGCGCGGGGAGAAGCACCTGAGTCTCGGGGTCTCCGAAGCGCGCGTTGAATTCGAGCACACTCGGCGTTCCATCAGGAAGTATCATCAGGCCCGCATACAGCACGCCTTCGTAGGGCGCTCCCTGCGCCGCAACTTCGCGGAGCACCGGCTCAAAGACATCGGTGCGGACTCGCGCCAACAGCTGGTCGCTGGCGATGCCGACGGGGCAATACGCGCCCATCCCGCCGGTGTTCGGGCCGGTGTCGCCCTCGCCGAGCCGTTTGTGATCCTGCGCGGCCGGGAGCAGCACGACGCGGTCGCCGTCCGTCAGGCCGAGGACGGACAGCTCTTCACCGTCGAGAAACTCCTCGACGAGCAGCTCCTTCCCTGCGTCTCCCAACGACCCGGCAAGCATCGCCCGCGCGACAGCGGCCGCCTCCTCGCGCGTCTTGCAGACGACCGCGCCTTTCCCCGCCGCCAGGCCCGAAGCTTTGACGACGAGCGGTTCGGCGTGCTCGCGGATGTAATCGAGCGCGGGTGTCAGCTCGACGAAGGTCGCGCTGGCGGCGGTCGGCACGCCGGCGCGACGCATCACTTCCTTCGCGTAGGCCTTCGATGACTCGAGTCGTGCCGCGGCGGCGGTCGGGCCAAAGACCGCGCGGCCGTCGTCGCGCAGCTGGTCGGCGAGACCGGCGGCGAGCGGCGCCTCGGGACCGATGACGACGAGATCGATGTCGTGCGTGCGAACGGCGGCGCGAAGCTCGTCGAGCGCCGTGGCAGCGATCTGGAGATTGGTGGCGAGTGTGGCGGTACCGGGGTTGCCCGGCGCGGCGAACAGCGTCAGATCGTCGGACGACGAGGCGGCGTCGCGGCGCAGTGCCCAGCACAGGGCATGCTCGCGGCCGCCGCCTCCGACGACCAGTACTCTCACCTCTTTTTGAACGCGTCCGTAAACGCCTGGGCGGCCCGTTTGGCGGTATCCACCACGTCGTTCACGACCGCTTTTGCTTCCTTCATATAGTGCGCGGAGGCTTCGTCGATGTCCTTGTCGATCGGCCGGTTCTCGGCGTCGGGCCCGCGCCGCGTATACTCGCCGCTCAAAATGCGATCATACACCCCCGCTTCGATCCAGCGCTGGAGCTCAGCGGCGCGCAGCGTGTTGAAGGGATGCGACTGATCGAGCGTATTGAGGATCTTGAAGATGCGATCGACGGCGCCGCCGCTCTCCTCGTACTCTTTGGCCTGGGCCAGGAACGTATTCAAGTCCATCTCTTTCATGTCACCGCCGCCCGCCATCTTCAAAAACATCCGCATCGAGGCGTTCGGGTCCTGCGAGGCAATCAGGCCGGCGCGGTCGGACGACAGCTCGCTCTTGCGGAACCACTCCATCAACGCGAAGCGAATCGGCGCGAGGAAGAGACCGGCGAGGAACGGCAGCATGTTCGCGCTCACGAACACGATGATCACGAGGATCGTGTGGTAGAGTGCGTGGCCGCTCATGATGTGCCCGAGCTCGTGCCCGAGCAGCGTGCGCATCTCGTCGTCATCGAGCAGTTTGAGCGTCCCCGAATTGATGACGATGAAGGGCCGCTCGACACCGAATGCACCGGCATTGACGAAGGGCGTCTGCGAAACGAACAGCTCCGGCCGGTCCGGCCAGTCCATCGTCGTGAGGGCGTCGGTGTAGAGCTGGTTGAGCTTGGAAAACTGCGTCGGGCCGACGCGAACGGCATTCGCCTGGAACAGCAGGCGGATGCCCCGTTCGCCGAAGAAGCCAACGATTTTCTTTACGACTTCATCAAATCCGGGCACCGACCGCAGGGTTTGGAGCGCGGCGCGGTCGGCGGGATGCTCCCACGAAACGGGAGCGATCTGCGTGAGCACGCGGCGCGGACGGGCGGCGGGCAATGTGGCGTCAGTCATCTATTCGTTCTCCACCCATGGGATTCCACAACTACGTTCTGCACGACCATGTGTTTCCGTTACGATCAATCGTCCACCAGCGCCTGATCCAGGTCCCCAATCAAGTCCTCGACATCTTCGATTCCTACCGATAACCGCACCAGGCTGTCGGTGAGCCCCATCCGGCGGCGCATCTCGGGCGGCACGCTGGCGTGCGTCATGGACGCGGGATGCCCGATGAGACTCTCGACACCGCCCAGCGATTCCGCCAGCGCGAAAATCTTGGTGCGTTCGACGAAGCGACGCGTAAAGGCGACGTCGCCCAGCTCGATGCTGATCATCCCGCCGAATCCCCTCATTTGTCGAGTCGCGAGCTCGTGCTGGGGATGGGAGCGCAGGCCGGGGTAATACACGCGCTTGATTCTGGGATGTTTCTCCAACCAGTCGGCGATCCGACGACCGCTCGCATCATGCTGGCGCATTCGCAGCGCCAGCGTCTTCGTACCGCGCAGCGCCAGCCAGCAGTCGAATGGACCGGGGATCGCGCCCGAGGAGTTCTGAATGAAGCCGAGCCGTTCGGCGATGTCGTCGCTCGTGGCGACGAGCATGCCACCCACCATATCCGAATGGCCGTTCAAGTATTTCGTTGTCGAATGCAGGACGATGTCGGCGCCGAACTCGAGCGGCTGTTGGAAGTAGGGCGTCGCGAAGGTGTTGTCGACGACGAACAGCGCGCGCGCTTTGCGGGCGATCTCCCCCGTCGCGGCGAGGTCGCACAGACGCATCATCGGGTTCGTTGGCGTCTCGGCGTAGACGATCTTGGTGGCCGGCGTGACGGCGGCCGCGACGGCCTTCGTATCACCGCCGTCAACGAACGTGAACGTGATCCCCATGCGCGCCCAGATGTGCGTCATCTGCCGATGCGAGCCGCCGTACACATTCTCGCCGCTGACGACGTGATCACCCGCCGACAGCAGCTTCATCACCGCGTCGAGCGCCGCGAGCCCTGAGCCGAATGCGAAACCATGGCGACCGCCTTCGAGCGCGGCGACGTTGCGCTCGAGTGCCTCACGCGTCGGATTGCGGGTGCGGGCGTACTCGTAGCCCTTGTGGCGCCCGAGGCCCTCCTGCACGTATGTGGAGGTCTGATAGATCGGCTGCATGACGGCGCCGCTTAGGGGATCGCCTACGTAACCGGCGTGCACGGCGCGGGTCGCGAACCGTCTGGCGAGATCGTGCTCGGCGATGCGCGTCATGGCCGGAACGTAAGGGCGGCTTCCGCCAGGGGCAAGCGATAGATACGTTAGCGGCGATGCCCAACTTCTCCGGAATGCGCTGTCTCGTCGTCGACGATGAGCCGCGGCTGCGGCGCGTGTTGGTCCGGTTGCTCGAGGGCGACGGCTTTGCGTGCGCGGAGGCAGGCTCGGGCGTCGAGGCGCTCGCCGAGCTCGAGCGCCAGCCGGTGCCGCTCGTCATCTCCGATCTGCGGATGCCGGAGATGGACGGCGTTACACTCCTGCGCGAAGTCATCACGCGCTGGCCGGAGACGGCGGTTATCGTGGTGACCGCGGTCGCCGAAGTCGAAAGCGCCGTCGCCTGTCTTCAGATGGGCGCGCTCGATTACGTCGCCAAACCGTTTCATCTCGACGAAGTCCGGGCGCGCGTCTCCCAGGCGCTCGACAAGCGCCGCCTCCTGATCGAAAACCGCAGCTATCAAAAAAACCTCGAGGTGCGGGTCGAGGCCCAGGCACGGCGCATCGAGGAGCTGTTTCTCGAGGGCGTGCACGCGCTGGTCTACGCACTCGAGGCGAAAGACGCCTACACCCGCGGTCACTCCATGCGGGTCGCGAATTACTCGGTCGCAATCGCACGCGCGCTGTCGCTCGATTCCGATCTGATCGACACGATCGCGCTCGGCGCCGAGCTGCATGACGTCGGCAAGATCGGCGTCAGCGAGAGCGTGCTGCATAAGGCCGGGAAGCTGTCCGACGCCGAGTACCGGCACATCATGGAGCACATGGTGATTGGGGCGCGCATTCTCGGACCGCTGATGCGCGACGCCCCCGGTGCGCTCGCGATCGTGCGCTCCCATCACGAGCGCCTCGACGGCCGTGGCTTCCCGGATGGCTTGAAGGGGAGCGCCATTCCGTTCGAGGCACGGCTCGTCAGCGTCGCCGACGCGTTCGACGCCATGACGAGCGTGCGTCCCTACCGGCCGTCGCTGTCGGTCAAGCACGCCATGCGGGAGCTCGAAGAAGGGAAGGGCGTTCAGTTTGACGCGGAGATTGTGAAGGGATTCCTGCGCGCGTTCGCCGAGGACACCGCGCTGCCTATCCCCACGCCTCAGCTGCAACCCCTACGCCTGCCTACCCGGGCCATGGAAGCGCGCCGGGCCTAGAAGCCTCACTCACACATTAGATTGGCGTCCATGTCCGACACCCTGATGATCAGCGTGTCGGGGGTTCGGGGTCTTGTCGGTACGGACCTCACCCCCGAGGTCGTCGCCCGATGGGCCGCGGCCTTTGGAACGTGGGCGGGGAGCGGGATACGGGATCCGCGAAACGGGAAACGTGGCCGACGGGTCCGCATCGTGCTCGGGCGCGATGCCCGTACCTCCGGGCCGATGTTCGCGGATGCAGCGACCGCCGGACTGATGTCGGTCGGTTGCAACATCATCGATGTGGGATTGGTCCCGACTCCTACGGTTCAACTGGCGGTGGAGCACCACAAGGCGGCAGGCGGAATTATTCTAACGGCGAGCCACAATCCCATCGAATGGAACGCCCTCAAGTTCGTCGGTTCCGATGGCATCTTTCTTGATGGCGTAGCCGGCACGCGGGTACGCGAATTGGCGGCCGGGGATTCCCTGCCACGAGCCAACTACAATGCGATCGGCGGTGTGGAGGCGGACTCGGACGCGATATCCCGCCATCTCGCCGCCGTGTTCGCGCTTCGTGGGGTCGATGTCCGGGCCATTCGCAAGCGTCGCTTTCGCGTGGCGCTCGATACGGTGCGCGGCGCCGGCGGCGCGGTCATGCCGGAGCTGCTCGAGCGGTTGGGGTGCCGGGTCACGGCGATCAATCTCGACACCGACGGGTTGTTCCCGCGTCCGCCCGAGCCCGTCCCCGAGAACCTGAAAGCGCTCGGCGCGCTGGTGCGACGCACGAAGGCTGACGTCGGCATCGCGGTTGATCCGGACGTTGACCGGCTGGCGATCGTAGACGAGCGTGGCAACGCGATTGGCGAAGACTATACGCTGGCGTTCGCGATTCGAGCAGTCTTGGGGAAGAGGGACGGGGGAAGAGGGAAGGGTAAGACCGTCGTTTGCAATCTCTCGACGAGTCTGGTCGTCGAGGATGCCGCGAGGGAATTCGGCGCCACAGTTGTGCGCGCTCCCGTCGGCGAAGCGAATGTCGCCCGCAAGATGATCGAGCTGAAGGCCGTGATCGGCGGTGAAGGGAATGGTGGCGTGATGTATCCGGCGCTGCACGTTGGTCGCGATGCGCCGGTGGCTGGGGCGCTGCTGCTCGCCCTGCTCGCTCGCGAACGGGCGACGGTGAGCGAACTCGTGGGCCGGGCACCGCGTTACACGATCGTAAAAGCAAAGGTCCCCCGAGGAGCGCGGCTCGAGCAAGTATACGAAGGGTTACGAAAACGATTTGGTGATGCGAAGGTGGATACGCAGGATGGACTGCGACTCGCCTGGCCCGATCGCTGGCTGCATGTGCGGCCCTCCGGGACTGAACCGATTATTCGATTGATCGCCGAAGCGCCGACGAGCGCGGACGCGCAACGCTTGATAGAGGAAGGTCGACAATTATGTGCGGCATCGTAGGCTACACGGGCAAGCGGGCGGCGGCACCGCTCGTGCTCGAAGGCCTGAAGCGCCTCGAGTATCGCGGCTATGACTCCGCCGGGCTCGCGATCGTGAACGGCGGCCTCGAGGTCTTCCGCACACCGGGGAAGATCGCAGCGCTCGAGCGCGAGCTCGGCGCCACTCTGCCAATCGGCACCACAGCCATCGCGCATACCCGTTGGGCGACGCACGGCGTGCCCAATACCGTCAACGCGCATCCCCACGTCGACTGCGGCGGCACGCTCGCGCTCGTCCACAACGGCATCATCGAGAACGCGGGCGCGCTGCGCCAGGCGCTGACACAGCGCGGTCACGTCTTTCGCTCGCAGACCGACACCGAAGTTCTCTCCCATCTGATCGAAGAGACGCACACCAAGGGCACGCCTCTGGTGGACGCGACCGCCGCGGCGCTGCGGCAGGTCGAAGGCGCGTACGGCATCGCCGTGATCTCGGCGCGCGAGCCCGATACGCTCGTCGCCGCGCGGCGCGGGTCGCCGCTGCTCGTCGCTATCGGCACTGGAGAGAATTGGGTCGCATCCGATGCGTCCGCGGTGCTGGCGCACACGCGCTCCGTCGTGTACTTGGACGACGGCGAGATCGCCGAAGTCACGCCGGGCGATTACCGGATCATGGATCTTGCCGCTGCGGAGAAAGAGAAAGCGGTCACGCAGGTGGAATGGGACCTCGCCACCATCGAGCGGGGCGGCTACGCCCACTTCATGCTCAAGGAAATCATGGAGCAGCCGGAGAGCGTGCGCAACACACTGCGCGGCCGCCTGCTCGAGGAAGAGGGAACGGTCCGATTCGGCGGACTGAACATCACCGATGAGGACCTGCTCAAGGTGCAGCGCATCGTCATCACGGCGTGCGGCACGTCGTGGCACTCGGGACTCATCGGCGAATACATGATGGAGGAGCTGGCGCGAATCCCGACCGAGGTCGAGTACGCCTCCGAGTTCCGCTACCGGAATCCGATTGTCGACGAGCGCACGCTGGTCGTCGGGATCTCGCAGTCCGGCGAGACCGCGGACACCCTCGCTGCGTTGCGCGAAGCCAAGCGACGCGGCGCGCGCACGCTGGGCCTCGTCAACGTCGTCGGCAGTACGATCGCGCGCGAGGTGGACGGCGGTATTTACCTGCACGCGGGCCCCGAAATCGGCGTCGCGAGCACGAAAGCGTTCACGAGCCAGATCGTGGCGTTGGCGGCGCTCACGTTGAAGATGGGGCGGCTGCGGGCGCTCTCGATTCTGCAGGGAAGGGAAGTGGTTCGCGCCCTCGCGAAGCTTCCCGATCTGGTGCAACAAGTGCTCGCGAAGGCGCCGCAGATCGAACAGCTTGCCGACCGGTTGGTGCGCGCGCAGAACGTGCTCTACCTGGGCCGTGGCTACAACTTCCCCGTCGCGCTCGAGGGCGCGCTCAAGCTCAAGGAAATCTCCTACATCCACGCCGAGGGCTACCCTGCGGCCGAGATGAAGCACGGGCCGATTGCGTTGATCGACGATCTGATGCCGGTCGTCTTCATCGCCCCCAATGATGCGGTGCATCACAAGGTCGTCAGCAACATCGAGGAAGTGAAAGCGCGAGGCGGGCGGGTCATCGCCATCGTGACGGAGGGCGACACCGCGCTCGACAAGCTCGCCGATTACCGGATCGAGATCCCGGAGACGCTGGATCTGCTGACGCCGGTGCTGAGCGTCCTGCCGCTGCAACTGCTCGCCTACTACATCGCGGTGCGGCGCGGCTGCAACGTCGATCAGCCGCGGAACCTGGCGAAGAGCGTCACCGTCGAGTGAGGGTCATCCTCCAGCGAGTGTCTCGGGCGCAGGTGCGTGTCGCAGGCCGGGTTACCGGAACCATCGGGGGGGGGCCCGGCTTTCTTGTGCTCGCCGGTTTCGCGCCGGCCGACACCGAAGCGTCGCTCGAATGGATGGCGGAGAAGATCCTCGGGTTGCGCGTGTTCGGGGACGCCGAAGGCAAGATGAACCGGGATCTGGCGGAGACGGGAGGCGCGGTGCTGGTGGTGCCACAATTCACCCTCTACGGCGACGCGAGCAAGGGCCGCCGTCCGAGCTTCATCGGCGCGGCGCCTCCAAACCTGGCCATTCCGCTCTACGAGAAGTTCGTGGCACTGCTCCGTGAGAAGTCGGGCGGCAAGATTCCGGTCGAGACGGGGGAGTTTGGTGCGATGATGGAAGTCGAACTGGTCAACGACGGCCCGGTGACGTTGATTCTGGAGAAGTGAAACCGATCGTCCTCGCGTCCGGCTCGCCGCGCCGCAAGCAGCTCCTCGAAATGTTGCGCATTCCCTTCCGCGTCATTCCACCCCACGTGGACGAGCACGTCATCGCGGGTGAGGCTCCGGACGCCTATGTGACGCGTCTGTCCCGCGCTAAAGCGCAGGCGGTTGCGCCGCAGGCGCCCGGCGACGTGATTCTCGCGGCGGACACGACCGTCGTGTTGGACGGAAAAATCTTCGAGAAGCCGACATCACCGGCGCATGCCGTGCAGATGCTCGGTCAACTGCAGGGCAGAACGCACGCCGTGCTCACGGCGGTAGCCGTCGCGCAGAACGGCAGGCTCGAGCAGGCGCTCGATGTTTCACGCGTGACGTTCCGGCCGGTTGAGCGCGCGACACTGGAGGAGTACGTCGCGACGGGCGAGCCGCTCGACAAAGCCGGCGCTTACGCCATCCAAGGACTCGGCGCGCCGCTCATCGAGCGGGTGGAAGGCGACTTCTTTGGCGTGATGGGACTGCCACTGCGATTGGCGCTGGATCTGCTGGCGAAGTTTGGGCGTCCTTACCGCTTCACGCGATAAACCGGCACCTTCTTCGCTTTCCCTTTCACCTGAATCGGCTCGAGCGTCTCGACGGCCGGCTTCTTCTTCAGTTGCTGGTAGAACGGCTCGGAAATCAGGATCTCGTTCGGCCCGGCCTTGCCGCACAGGCGGTAGGCGGTGTTCACTGCATCGCCGATCACCGTGTATTCGAGCCGCCGGTCTGAGCCGATGTTCCCCGCGAACACCTCACCAAAGTTGATGGCGATGCCGATCTGCACTTCAGTGCGACCCTCTTGTTTCCATTTGGCATTCAGCTTCTCGAGCTCGGCGAGCTGCGCGATGGCGCACTGCACCGCGCGGTCGGCGTCGTCGGCGTGGGCGATCGGCGCGCCCCACAATGCCATGATCGCATCGCCCATGAACTTGTCCAGCGTGCCGCCGTACTCGAACACCTTGTCCACCATCTCGGTGAAGTACTCCGTGAGCAGCCGGGCGATCTCGTCCGGGCTCATCGTCTCGGACATCGGTGTGAAGCCGCGGATGTCCGAGAAGAACACCACGACGGGGCGCTTTTCGCTGGGCAATCGCCCCGCGTCCTGCTGTTGCGCGATCACCTGCGCGATGTTGGGTGAGAAGTAGCGCTGAAAGTTCGACAGCACGAGCGCCTCGCGCCGGATCCGCTCTGACAGCTGGGAGTTCTCGATCGCGACAGCGGTCAAGCCGCCGAACGCGATCAGGAACTCGAGATCCTCATCCGCGAATGAGTGCGTGGCGGTCAGGTTGTCGACGTAGAGGATGCCGAGAACCTTCTGGTCGGAGCCCATGAGCGGCGTGCACATCGCGCTGCGCACGCTCTGGATCAGGATGGACTTGCCCTTGAAGCGCTCGTCGGTGGCGGCGTTGTCGGACAGTATGGCAACCCGTTCCTCCACCGCCTTGCGCGCGATCGACTGCGGCACGTGCTTCGCCGCGCTGGCGTCACCGGTGCGGCTCTTGGAGATGCGCGGCACCAGCTCGTTCGACTTGCCGTCGAGCAGCAAGATCGAGACGCGGTCCACGTTCATGATCTGGAACGTGAAATCCACGACCTTGTCGAGCAGCCGGTCGAGCTCCTGCTGCTTCGACAGCTCCTTGGAGACCTCGAGGAGCAGCGACAGCTTCTTCTCGCGCCGCTCTTCCTGGTTCTGGGCGTGGACCTTGAGGTGCGACGAGCCGCCGCTTTGCGGCTGATCCATCACGATCGCGGGCACGCCGCCCGAAGCGCTCACCGGGAGCTGGCGCACGATGGTCCCGCCGGCCACGCCGCCTTTCGCCGATCCGGGCCGCGGGCTCGCGAACCCCGGAGGCGCAGGGACGACCTGCGGGCGCGCCACCGGTGTCGTCACCTCTTTCACGCGGAACGCCACTTTTCCGAACGTCACGACGTCGTTGGCGCCCGCTTCGGCCTCGGTGATCTTGGCGCCGTTCAGGAACGTGCCGTTGGAGGAGCCTAAGTCGGTGACGCGGACGCCGCTTTCGGTGAGGACGATCTCGGCGTGACGCCGCGAAATGGTGGGATCATAGATGGGGACGTCGCTCGTAACGGCTCGACCCACCACCAGTTTGCGCCCGAGCTGGAGATCGATCGACTGCTCACCGGACGTGCTCGTCAGCTTGAACACAGGCCCGAAACTAATCGCCCGCTTTGGCGAGCGCGAGCGCCCGCAGCACCGCCTGAGCTTTGGCTTCGGTCTCCGCGAATTCGTTTGCGGGATTGGAATCGGCGACGATGCCGGCGCCGGCCTGCACGACGACGCGGTCCTTGAGCACGAGCGCCGAGCGAATCGCGATCGCCGTATCGAGACTCGTCGCACCCCAGCCGACGTATCCGACTGCACCGGCGTACGGTCCCCTGCGCTCCGGCTCCAGTTCATCGATGATTTCCATCGCACGCACCTTCGGCGCGCCACTGACGGTCCCCGCGGGGAAGCAGGCGCGGAAGACGTCGAGCGCATCGTGCCCGGGACTCAGTCGCCCGCGGACTTCGCTGACGAGATGTTGCACGTGCGAGTAGCGCTCGATCTCGAGCGACTCCGTGACACGCACCGAACCGTAACGCGCCACCCGGCCCACGTCGTTGCGGCCGAGGTCGACGAGCATGCGGTGTTCCGCGAGCTCCTTCGCGTCGCTGCGCAACGTCGCGGCCAGTGCCTCGTCTTCGGCCGGCGTGGCACCGCGCGGGCGCGTACCGGCAATCGGCCGCACGGTCACTTCGTCGCCCTCGACGCGCACCAGCACTTCGGGTGAGCTGCCGAGGAAGGTCACGTCGTCGAGCGTGAGATAGAAGAGATAGGGCGCGGGGTTCAGCGCGCGCAGGTAGCGATACATGCGCAACGGATCGACGGCGCCTTTCACGACCTGGCGGCGCGAGAGAACGGCCTGGAAGATGTCGCCCGCCGCGATGTACTCGCGGATCTTGCTGACGTCGCGCTCGAACGCCGAGCGAGGATAGCGGGAGTCGGGAGGCGGAGGCGGGGGGGGACGCAACGCTCGGCCGTCTCCGTCCAGCGTGAGCGGCGCGAGCTGGTGGGTAGCACCGAGGCGCGCGATCAAGCCGTCGATCCGCTCTTGCGCCGCGTCGTACAGCCGCAGCCGCTGTGCCGCTGATGCATTCGCCGGCACCTCGACGTTGGCGACCACGAGGGAGCGGCCGAACACGTTGTCGAGAATGACGAGCGCATCGGCGATCATCACGACCGCATCGGGGATGTCGAGAGTGTCGGCCGGTGCATTGGGAAGCCGCTCGATGGTCCGTACGAGATCGTAGCCCAGGTACCCCACCGCGCCGCCCAGAAAGCGCGGCAAACCTGGCACAGGCGCGCTGGGCAGCGCGCGCAGCCGATCCGCGAGATGCGCGATCGGATCCGGGGTCTGGCCCGCCGACTGCCATCCCGCGGCCGGCGTCCACCGATCGACTCGGGCTCCGCGATAGCGCCACGCTTCCCGCGGCTCGGTGCCGAGGAAGGTGTAGCGCGCCCAGCGCTCTCCGCCCACCAGCGATTCGAGGAGAAACGCGAACGGCGGCCTGGCGATCTTGGCGAATGCGGCGACGGGCGTGTCCGCGTCGGTGACGATTTCGCGGATGACGGGAACAATGCCGCCTCCGCCCGCTTTCGCCCGCTCCAGGAATGCGTCGCGCGGGTCCATCGTCTAGATTTCGCGCCGATGCGTTGGTCCGTCGCCTTCCTGCTGCTGCTGATCCCCGCACGCGCGTCCGCCCAGGACTGGAACGGCGATTCCGCGCTGGCCCTGGCACGCCGCGCGATTGCACGGCGCGCCGTAAGCGCGATCGATACCGCGCTGCGCGATTACAAAGCCCAGGCTCACGGGTTTCTCTTCTTCCTCGGCCAGTTCGGCGAAGGGCTCACCGAGCCGCCGCGACTCGTGAAAGCGGATCAGCTGGAGCTGGAAGTGTACTGGAAGGCGCCGGGCCTCAGCAAGCAGCGCATCGTCGGCTGGCGCGACCGCGCCGAGCTGCCCACCGACATCAACTATCACCGCGACCATCTCGGCATCATTCAGAACAATTTCGGACGTGCGATCCGGCTGGGTGAGGGAGACGAAGTGCGCGACGTGCCGCACCCGCTCGCGCCGGTCGGCACGGACATCTACGACTACGCCTTGGGCGACACGACGACGATCGTGCTGCCGCAGCGCGCCGTCCGGGTCGTGGCGTTGCGCGTGCGGCCGAAAGCCTTTGCGGTCCCGGCGATCGTGGGCACGCTGTTCCTCGATCTGGAATCGTCCGAGCTGGTCCGCATGGCGTTCAATTTCACGCCGCGCGCATACCTCGATCCCCAGCTCGAGGACGTCAGCATCGTTCTCGACAACGCGCTGTGGGAAGGCCGTTTCTGGCTGCCCTACCGGCAAGAGGTGGAGATCCGTCGCCGCGCGACCTGGCTCGACATTCCGGCGCGCGGCATCATCCGCGGCCGTTGGGAGATCGACAATTACCTGTTCAATGTCGGCCTCAGCACGGGATGGTTCGTTGGGGACGAAATCACCGCGGTCCCAAAAGCGGAACGTGACTCGTTTCCGTGGACCGGATCCCTGACGGCTGCCATCCAGGATGTCGCCGAGCCGGTGCGTGAGAACGACCTCGAACGCGTGCGCGCCGAGGTCAGCAAAGTCGCCGGGCGCCGCGCGCTGACCGGTCTCAAGCGTCAGCGTCTCGGTGCAGGCGCGTTGAGCGACCTGGTCCACGTGAATCGTGTGGAAGGCCTCGCGCTGGGCGCCGGTTACGTCTGGCGAGTGCCGGGGGGGGGCGACCGCATCGAGGTCCGTGGACTCGGCAGCTACGGTTTCTCTGACAAGAAGGGGAAGGGAGTGGTCTCGGTGCGGGCGCTGGACGGCATCGAGCTGTCCGCGTACCGGCAAATCCGCGACATCGCGGATTCGCGCGTGGTCGCGCCGTTGCTCAATTCGCTCGCTGCGCAGGAATTCGGTGATGACTACGGCGATTACTATCGCGCCACCGGAATGCGACTCGCTGTGCGGCAGAGTCTCGGCGGCAGAGGCGAAATACGATTGATGGCTGCCGGGGAGCGCATCGCGACCCAGACCGTGCACGCATCGCCCGCGACTGGGCGCTATCGGCTCAATCCCGCGATCGCCGACGGCGATTACGCGTCCGCCGCGATGACCTTGCGCCGGCGCAGTGAAGGCTTCGCGGTCCGCCATGACTTCGCCGCCGAGCTCACGGTTGAAGGCGGAGGGCGCGTACAGAACGGCACGAGCAATTACGCGCGCATCAGCGGTGCGGGACACGTACTCGCGCCGATCGGGGGCAGCCGTATTCTTGCGCGCTTCCAGTTCGGTCTCGCGACGTCGGCCTTGCCACCGCACCGCGCGTTTGTCCTGGGTGGCCGCGGCACGCTGCTCGGCGACCCGTTTCGGGACTGGGGCGGGCGTCGTCTCGCGCTCGTTCATGTCGAATGGCGGACTGCTGTACCATTCCTTCGTCTCGCACCGGGTCCGGCGCGCACACCGGGAACGATTACGCTCGCTCCGTACGCGGCCGCGGGGTGGACCGATGATGCTATTCCCCTGACCCCCTGGCGTGTGACGCCGGGCACCCGCATCACCGTGGGATTGGGTGTTGAATGGTTGGGTGTGTTTCGCGTCGAGGCAGGCTATGGCTTGCAATCCCATAATGCGCACGTGGCATTCGACGTAGCGCGCGATTTTTGGGATATCCTGTAACGAAAAGACTGGACTGAATCGCCGGCAGCACTACTTTGGAGACAGTCGAATGGCGGTCACGGCGTTCCCCGACGAATGGCTGGCCCAATCCCTCGAGGGCCTGATCACCCCAGAGCTCCTCCAGGAGCTCCGGGGAAAGTCGGACACGGGCCGGACGCTGTGGGAAGCGCTCGTTGCCGAGAAGATCGCGACCGACGCCGAAATCATCGACAAGTTGTCGCATCGCTTCCGGCTCAAGATCGCCGACGCCTCCAAAATCGATCCCGCGATCCGCGAGGGCGTACCCGAGCAGCTCGCCCGCCGCTATCGTGTGCTGCCATTGCGTCTCACCGACTCCTTCCTCGAGCTGGGTACAGCCAATCCCTTCGATCTCGATGCCGAGAAGGCGCTGGCCTTCGCGACGGCGCGTGAGATCCGGCTGTTCCTGCTAGCGCCCTCAAAGATTTCCGAGAAGCTCGACGAGATGTACAAGCCGGAAAAAGCGATCGACAAGCTGCTCGAAGGCATGGGCGACGATGAAGTCCTGACGACGCTGAGGGACGCGCCCCCCGAAGAGCTCAACATCTCCGAGGCGGATGCGAGCCAGAAGCCGGTGGTGCGGCTCGTGGATATGATCATCTCGGAAGGCATCCTCTCTCGTGCCAGTGACATCCACGTCGAGCCGGAAGAGGGCGGCGTGGCGGTGCGCTACCGGATCGACGGCGTGCTCCGACAGGTCATGAAGATCCCGCGCCAGGCCGGGCTGCCGCTGATCTCGCGCATCAAGATCATGTCATCGCTCGACATTGCCGACCGGCTGCGACCGCAGGACGGCCGCGCCCGCGTTGCCGTCAACGGCCAGCCCATCGACCTGCGCGTCTCGACGCTGCCCGCGCAGCTCGGCGAAAAAGTCGTCATCCGTATTCTCGATTCCCGCGCCACCGTGAAGTCGCTCGATTCGCTGGGCCTCAACCCAGGGGAAGCGGAGGCGATCCGGCGGCTGCTCGAGAATCACGAGGGCATCCTTCTCGTCACCGGCCCGACCGGATCCGGCAAGACCACGACGCTCTACTCGGCGATCAATGAGATCAAGAGCGAGGGCGTGAACATCGTGACGGTCGAAGACCCGGTCGAGTACCGCATGCAGGGCATCGTGCAGGTGCAGGTGCAGGAGAAGGCCGGGCTGACGTTCGCGGCGGCGCTGCGCTCGATTCTGCGCCAGGACCCGAACGTCGTCCTCGTCGGCGAGATCCGCGACAAGGAGACGGCGCAGATCGCGGTGCAGGCGTCGCTCACCGGACACCTCGTGCTGTCCACGCTTCACACCAACGATGCCGCCAACGCGGTCACGCGGCTCGTCGACATCGGCGTGGAGCCATACAAGATCGCCGCGTCGCTGCGCGGCGTCGTGGCGCAACGGCTGATGCGTAAGCTCTGCCCGACGTGCAAAGAAGTCTGGATGGAGGCGCCGCCCGAGCGGCTGCGGCGCTGGATCCCGGCGGGCACGCCGCTGTATCGGGCGGCGGGTTGTCCGGATTGCGCCATGACGGGGTATCGCGGCCGCTTCTCGATTCTCGAGATTCTCACGATGAATCCCGAGCTGGAGCGGTGCATCGCCGCGGGCGAGGCCGCAGACCGGGTCGCGGACGCTGCGAAACGCGGTGGGATGAAGTCGCTCTGGGATTCAGGGCTCACGCACGTGACGCGAGGCGAATCGACGATCGAAGAGCTGACGCGGGTCGTGGATATTCCGTCCGACGAAAGCGGGCCTTACGAAGAAGCACCGGCCCCGAAGCGCGGCTCCGGCAGTGCGCGCGGCTCCGGCAGCGCGGCAGGGCAGTCTACACCAGCGCCCGAAGCCGCGCCCGTTTCGACGCACTTCGATCTGCTCGAGGAAACGGCGGCACCCGTCCGCCGATCGGGCGCGCACGGTCAACCGGCGTCGAAAGTGCTATTGGTAGACGACGAAGACAGCTTGCGCAAAGTCATGCGCGATTTGCTGGAGCGCGACGGCTACGCCGTGACCGAAGCGCGTGACGGCGTCCAGGCCCTCGACCAGGTCGATCGCGTGGGTCCCGACATCATCGTGCTCGACTTGAATCTTCCGGGGCTCGATGGCTACGGCGTGCTCTCGCATCTGCGGTCGCGACCCGCCACCGCGAACATTCCCGTCATCGTGCTGACGGCGAAGGGCGACGAGGACAATGAAGTCCGCGTCTTCGAGCTCGGCGCCGACGATTTTCTCACCAAGCCGTTCCGCGCCCGCGCGCTCTCGGCGCGGCTCGAAGCAGTGCTCGGCCGGCGTCGCTGACTTCCATTCGCGTGTCCTTCGTGGACACCTACGCATTGCGTGGGGACGGGCGGCAGCTCGAGGTGCTAGCGCTGCGCCGCGGCAACAACGGGCGCTGTCCGGGTTCGTGGGAGACGGTGCACGGCACCATCGAACCCGGCGAGACGCCCGTGCAGGCATCGGTGCGCGAGCTGCGCGAAGAGACGGGCCTCGCGCCCGAACGACTCTACAATCTCAGCCGCACCGAAGCATTCTATCAGCACGGCACCGATGAATTAGCGATGATTCCGGTGTTCGCCGCGTTCGTATCGCCGGATGTGACGGTGCGCCTGTCCGACGAGCACGATCGTGCGGAATGGTTGACCGCCCAGACGGCGGCGAGCCGTTTCGCGTGGCCCCGGGAGCGGAGAGCACTGGATGACATTTTGTCAATAGTGGGGGGTGGAGACGCAGGCTTGCTTGAAGATGTCCTCCGCGTAAGCTAGTAGCAGGCTCCCTTGTGAATCCATTCTATCATCGGATCTATCGCGTGGTCCGTCACATCCCCAAGGGACGGGTGGCGACGTACGGCATCATCGCGCGCCTCGCGGGCCGGCCCGGCGCCGCGCGCACGGTCGGTTGGGCGCTCTCCGCACTCCCCGAAGACAACGACGTCCCGTGGTGGCGCGTGATCAACGCGGCCGGTCGCATTTCTTTTTCTGGTCAGGATCACAGCGCCGTCTTGCAGCGCGCGCTCTTGCTGCGCGAAGGCGTGCGGTTCGCACCGGGCGGTGCGGTCAATCTCGGGACGTTCGGTTGGCCCGCGGAGTCTTACGACAGCGCGGTCGCCTCCCACAAGCGCGCGGCTTCGACGCGAAGATCGCGCAGGTTGAAAGGCTTGCGCACGTAACGCACGCCGAGACGCGCCAGCGTCTCTTCGGTCGTAGGCCGCACGTCGCCCGTCGCGACGATCATGCGTTCCCGCAGCGTCGGAATCCGCGTCACCAATTCTTCCGCGAGCAGCGTCCCGCGTTTTCCGGGCGCCATGGCGCGCGCGTCCGCGATGACGAGGTCGAAGCCACCGCGCTGTGCGAGATCGAGTGCGTGCTGGGGATCGCCCGCGACCTCGACGAGATGTCCATCGCGTGCGAACAGCGCCTTGATCGTGCGCTGCACCGCTGGATCGCCGTCGACGAGCAGAATCGTGCGTTTGACGAACGGCGGCGCGTTCGCCGGCTCGGGAATCGGCGTCTTGGCGGCGCGCAATGCGTCGGCGGGCGCGGGCGGCAAGTCCACGCGGAACGCGGCGCCGCTGCGGCCCCCCCCCGGCGCCGCCGCACCTGTGGCAGCAGGCTCGATCGTGATGTGACCGCCGTGGCTCTCCACGATCGAATAGGTGATCGATAGACCGAGCCCCGTGCCCTTGCCGGGTTCCTTCGTCGTGAAGAACGGCGTGAACACGCTTTGCAGCACTTGCTCGGGGATACCGGGTCCGGTGTCGGCGACCCGCAGATGGACCTGCCCGTCGAACCATGTGGACACGGTGATCTCGCGCGCGCGCTCGCGCGGATTGTCGGCCACGGCCTGCGCGGCGTTGGTGATGAGGTTGAGGACGACCTGCTGCAGTCCATGGCGGTCGCCCATGACCTCCGGCAGCGCGCCACTCAACTCGCGCGTCACCGTGATGTCGTTGAGCTTCATGTCATAGGAGGTGAGTGACAGCGTGCGCCGGATCACGTCGTTGAGGTCGACCGGCAGCTGTTCGCCCGATCCCTTGCGCGCGAACGTCAGCAGATTGCGCACGATCCGCCCGGCCCGCTCGGCCTGCTCTTGAATGACCTGGAGGTGGCCACGATCTTTTTTGCCGAGCTCCTTCTGCTCGAGCAGAAACTCCGAAAGCCCCGCGATCGAGGTGAGCGGGTTGTTCAGCTCGTGCGCGACGCCCGACACCAGCTGGCCAACCGCCGCCAGTTTCTCGCTTTGCACGAGCTGTGTCTCGAGCGCTTGCTGCTCCGTGACGTCTTCGACGAGGACGACCGTGCTTTGCTCGGTCGTCGCGCCGGGGATGCGAGCCGCATTCACGCGCAGGGCGCGCCGCAACCGGTCGGAGCGGGCCACGAGCGGGGCGGGGCGTTCACCGCGCCGCGCCGCGGACAGCAGGTCGGCTAGCGCGTGCGACTTGCCCAGGAGCGCCTCGCCGAGTGAGGCCCCGACGACGCTGGGAAGCGCAACGCCCAGGAGGCCGGCGAGCGCGCGGTTGGCGCGGCGCACCCGGCCCTCATCATCGACGACCGCAATGCCCTCGCTCAGCGCATCGAACGCCGTCTCCCACTGTTCTTTCGCGCGCCGCACCATCTCGAAGAAGCGCGCATTGGCGATCACCACCGCCGCGTGGGTCGCCAGGGTCGAGAGGAGGCGGACGTCGTCGGGGACAAAAACGCCCTCGCGCGGGTCGGTGATCAGGAGCGTGCCGATGACGGCGCCGTGCGAGCGGAGCGGGACGGCGGCCGCGGCGGCCGCCTGAACGCCATCGATGACCTCGGTCGGCTCGGGACCCGAGTTGCGCACCAGCTCGAGATGCTCACGCCCTGTGGAACGGGCGACGAGCCCCTTGTCGTCTCCGGGGATCGTGCGCCCGCGCAGCGCGCTCAACGTCCCTTCGGCTGCGGCAATCTGGAGCGGGTCTCCGGCTGCCTCGCCGACCAGCGCGAGCAGCGCGCCCTGGGCATCGAGGAAGCGAACGGCATAGCGAACGACTTGCTCGACGATGCGGTCCAGCTCGAGCGAGTCGGACAGGACGTACGACAACTCCTGGAGCGAGAACAGCTCCGACAGCCGGCGATTCAACTCCTCGGCTGCGCGGCGGCGCTCGTGCTCCGAGCGCATCAGGCGCGTGCGTAGCCGCCAGAGCAGCGCCGCCACTCCGACGACGAGGACGGCGACGGCGGCACTCAGAATCGGATGTTCTCGCCACAGGTTCATGGTCTCCTATATTTCTACAATCGTTCTTGAGAATCAATCTCGAGCCTCACATCGCCTGGTCGTTCGCGCTCAGCCTGCTGATCACAGCCTGCGGTCGTGACGTGCATCCGCCCATCTCGCGTGCGTGGCCGCTGATGGGGACGACGATGTCGGCCGCTGCGTGGGGAGCGGACAGCACGCGGATTGCACAGGCGCTTGATGCTGCGCGCGACTCCGTGGATCGCATCGATTCGTTGCTACGGAAGCGAATGCGGATCGCGGCACTCGATTCCATCCGCGGGGATGTGCGCCGCAAGACCGGTGTTGCCCTCCCACCAGACAGCGTGGCGATCGGCTATGCGCTCGATCGCGCGGCCCTCGCGCTGGCGCCGGTCGTTGACAGCGCGTTGCTCGATCTGGGCGAGCAGTTTCGTTGGATCGGTCCGGTCACTCGCTCGACGGACCGGTCTGTCGGTATTCCCGATCCCGACAACACCTTGCACTCGCTCGGCGCAGTCGAGATGTGGAGTGGATCGGTGCGCACGAAGTCGCAGCGCAACGCGCACGGGGCCATGGTGCGATCGGTGACCGTGCTGGCGGCCGCAGCCGCCGCCGCCGATGCCTGGGCGGCGGCCTTCATGATGATTGGATGTGACAGCGCACTGGCGTTGGCGCCGCGACTCGCGGTGCCCGCGGCGCGTGTGAGTGTGGTATGTGTCGACTCAGCGGGAACGCGCTCGACTACGGACCTCGAGCAGCGGTTCCGGCGTCCGACTGGGCGCGTGCCTTGACGCGCGCCCGCTCCTCGTTGAGCAGCCGCAGGGAGCGGGTCCACACGTCGCTCGAGAGGCCCTGGTAGCTGATGGTCATCTGTTCCCGCACGCTGATCCCCTCCTCGAAGAGATAGATCGCCACCGCCTGCTGGCGCGCTTCGAGCTGATACGAGCTCCACGTTGGGGAGAGCGGCACGATACCGATCGGGCGGAACAACCGGCCGCGGCTGGTGATGAAGAGCTCGTCCGGATTGAAGCGGGCCCCGGGCACGATGCCGAGGAAGGTGACCATCACGAGCACGGGATGTTCCGTGTTCGGGAGTCGCGCGGCGGCGGCGATGTCATCCGACCGGCTCTGGATGAGCTGGCGCAGCGAGCGGTAGGTGTCGGGCGCGAGCAGCCGGATGACTTGCTCGTCGAGCGGCAGGACCTGAACCGCGACGGTGCCGGTGCTGAGACTCACGACGATGTCGTCGCGACGGAGCGTACCGTAGCCGGGGGGAATCGTATCCTGGGCGGCGGCGGAACGTTGGATTGTTGGAAAGATGGAAAGAAGAACCACAGTCATTCCAACCTTCCAACCTTCCAACATTCTATCGGTCCATCGTTCCATCATTCCGCCGTTCCTCTCACCAGCCCCTCAATTGCTTCCCGCAGCTCCGCGATGCCCTCGCCGGTCGTCGCGCTCGTCACGATCACCTGATCCTCGGGAAGTCCGAGCTCGTCGCGCAGCTCGCGTTCGCGCGCGCGGCGCCGCGCTGTCGAAAGCTTGTCGCCCTTGGTGAGCGCGGCAAGGACGTGCGTCTCTCCTTCCACCAGCGTGTCCTGCATGGTGCGGTCATCGACCGAGGGCGGATGGCGAATATCCAGCAGCCACACCACGCCGCGCAGCCGCTCCCGCTCCAGGGCGTATCGCAGTAGGCGGCGAAAGCCTGCCCGCTGCTCCTTCCCGGCTCTGGCGTAGCCGTAGCCCGGCAGATCCAGGAAATACAGGGAATGGGGAAAGGGGACTGGCGAATGCTGGGCCAGTCCCCTTTCCCCAGTCCCCGGTATCATGAACACGTTGAGCGCCCGTGTCTTCCCCGGCGTTCCGGACGTCTTAGCGATCCGTTGCCCCACCACTGCATTGAGCAACGACGACTTGCCGACGTTGGAGCGGCCGATGAACGCGACTTCCGGGAGTGGAGGATCGAGCAACGCATCGGCTCGCGGGAACGAGCCAATGTAACGTGCGTCGGTCAGGCTTCTTTCTTCTGGCGGGGACGCTCGGTCACGAGCAACGGCGCACGGCCCGACGTGACGCATTCAGCGGTGATCGCGACTTCGCGCACGTCGTCACGGCTCGGCAGCTCGAACATGATTTCCGTCATCATCTCTTCGAGGATGGCGCGCAGCCCTCTGGCGCCGGTGCCGCGCTTCATCGCCTTCGCCGCGATCGCCTTCAGCGCGTCTTTCTCGAGCGTCAGGCGGACGTCCTCGAGGTCGAACAGCTTCTGGTACTGCTTGGCGAGCGCGTTCTTGGGCTCGGTGAGAATCCGAATCAACGCGTCCTCGTCGAGCGCATCGAGCGGCACCGTGACCGGCAACCGGCCGACGAGCTCCGGGATGAGGCCGTAGCGTAACAGATCGTCACAGACAAAGAGGATGTCCTTCGTGTTGACCTGGATGTATTCCTGCTGCGGATGCTTGCGCCCACCCTGTGGCGGGACGCTGGCGACCGTGCCTTCCAGAATTTTGAGCAGGGCCTGCTGCACGCCTTCGCCCGAGACGTCCCGCGTGATGCTCGGATTCTCGGACTTGCGGGCGATCTTGTCGATTTCGTCGATGTAGACGATGCCCCGCTCGGCTTCGGACACGTTGAAATCGGCTGACTGCAGCAGCCGCACCAGGATGTTCTCGACGTCCTCACCGACGTAACCCGCTTCGGTGAGCGTGGTCGCGTCGGCAATTGTGAAGGGCACGTCCAGGATGCGCGCGAGGGTCTGCGCCAGGAGCGTCTTGCCCACGCCGGTCGGCCCGATGAGGAGGATATTGCTCTTGTCGAGCTCGACGTCGTTGTCGCGGCCGGAGTGGGAATTGATGCGTTTGTAGTGGTTATAGACGGCGACGGCGAGAGTCTTCTTGGCGCGGTCCTGCCCGATCACGTATTGGTCCAACACGTCCTTTATTTCCGCAGGCGTGGGGACCTGAGTGATCGCCTCCGCGACTTCGCGTTCTTCATCCTCCGCCAGGATCTCATTGCAGAGCGCAATGCACTCATTGCAGATGTAGACGGACGGCCCGGAGATGAATTTCCGGACGGAATCCTTGGATTTACCGCAGAACGAGCAGCGGAGATGCTTGTCGTGAGACATCGTCGTCCTAGTATGGGAAGGCGCGTCTGGCGGCGCAAGTGTTCACTTCTTGGCCTTCCCGTCTTCCTTGATTTCTTCGTAGTTCGAGATGACGTGATCGATCAGTCCATACTCTTTCGCTTCTTCGGCGGACATGAAGCGGTCTCGGTCCATATCCTTCTCGATGTTCTCCACGGTCTTGCCGGTGTGCTTGGCGTACAGCTCATTGAGCTTGCGCCGCAGGAACAGGATCTCCCGCGCCTGGATTTCGATGTCGGAGGCTGTGCCCTGCGTGCCGCCGGACGGCTGGTGCATCATGATGCGCGCGTGTGGCAGCGCCGAGCGTTTGCCCTTGCGTCCCGCGGTCAACAGGAACGAGCCCATCGACGCCGCCATCCCCATGCAGATGGTGTTCACGGGTGCGCGCAGGAACTGCATCGTGTCGTAAATCGCCATACCGGATGACACCAGGCCACCTGGGGAATTCACGTACAGGTAAATGTCCCGTTCGGGGTTGTCGGCATCCAGGAACAGCAGCTGCGCGATGATGATGTTAGCGACATCGTCGGTGATGGACGTGCCCAGGAACACGATGCGGTCCATCAATAACCGGCTGAAGATGTCATAGGTGCGCTCGCCACGGCTCGAACGCTCGATGATATACGGGGGATAGATGTGGCTTTCGCTCTTCGTCACGCTTGCTCCACGGTGGACTGCGACAAGAGATGGGAGAACACCTTCTCCTCGGTGATGCTCCGCGCAACATCACGGAGCCGCTTGGCCTTCTCCAACGACGCATACAGCTGCGCGGCCGGCATCCCGCGTCGCTCGGCGAGCTCCTGGACCTTTTGGTCCAGCTCCGCTTCGGTGGCGCGCAAGTTCTGCGTTTCGACGACGTAATCGAGCACCAGATCGCGCCGCACCTGCGATTCCGCTATGGTGCGGAATTCTTGCGCGAACTGCTGCCAGCGCTCCTCCGGGACTTCATAGGCCTGCGCGTAGGCGCCCAACACGCGCTCGACCAGCGGCCGCGGCGCGACCACGCTGTTCGCCTGCACGATCTGGTCGATCAGCTCGGTGCGCAGGTGCGCGTCCGCTTCCCGTTCCGCCTCTTTGCCAAGGTCCGCGCCGATCGCGGCACGCAACGCTTCGAGCGATTCGAAGTCGCCCATCTCGCGAGCGAACGCGTCGTCCAGGGAGGCGAGCTCCTGCCGCTTGACTTCGCGCAGCGTCAGGCGGATGTCGCGCGTCTGCCCGCGCTTCGCTTCCTCCGCGAAGTCATCGGGAAAGCGCACGGTCGCATCCACCGATTCGCCCGGCAGGAGGCTCATGACGCGCTCTTCGACGTCCGGAATCGCACGGCCCTCGCCGAGCACGAACTGGTAGGGCTGCGGATCTTTGGCCTCGCCCCCCCCGTTCTCGCGGGTGGCGATGATGACGTCGACGAGGTCCTTGGGCTTGGGCTTTTCGCCCGCGACCGGCGTCCATGGCGCGCGTTGCTCGCGCATCGTGTTCAACTGCTGGTCGACCTGCGCTACCGTGATCGCGGCAACTTTCCGCGTCAAGCGAAAACCGCCCAGCCGTTGCAGCTTGAGCTCCGGCTTCAACTCCACGTGGAATTCGAATGTGACGGGCGCGCCGTCCTCCCACTTGAGGTTGTGAATGTGAGGATCGGCGATCGGCTTGAGCTCTTCCTGCTTCTGCGCGACGCGCCAGCTCTCCTGCACGAGCTCACGCAGCGTCTCCTGGCGGATATCGTCAGCGAACTTCTTGCGCACCACCGCGGCTGGTACCTTGCCCTGCCGGAAGCCGGGCAGGCGGGCCCGCTGCTGGTACACCTTCGTCGCGCGCTCCTCGGCCGCTTTGACGTTGTCGGGCGGAATGGTGACCTCGAGCGACGCTTCGCCCGGTTCAGCTCGGGTTTTCTTTACGAGAATCTCGGGCATGCTTGGTAAAATCTAACCCGGCGGGGAATGGGGAAGGGGGAATGGTGTCACCAGTCCCCATTCCCGGTTTTGATGCGACCGGAGGGACTCGAACCCCCACGGGTTGCCCCACCAGCTCCTAAGGCTGGCGCGTCTGCCAATTCCGCCACGGTCGCAAACTTCCTCGAAATGTATAGTTTCTCGAGTCCTGATGTCGTCCCCCAGCCTCGCGGAGCCGTTTCATGATCAGTTCCCGTGTCACTGCTCTTCTCGTCATCGTCGCCAGCGCGGTGCTCCCCAGAACCGCCGCGTCACAGGCCGCCGATAAGCAGCGCATCTGCAGCCAGGTCGAAAACCACTCCTTCACCGTCGGTACCTGGGCCACGTACAACTGGACTGGTGGACAGACCAGTGGCAGCACGATGCGGATGGCGGTCGTCGGCAAGGAGCCGCATGAAGGGACCACGTACTACTGGTACGAAATAACGATCGATGACCCGAAGCGTCCCAACGCGAAGATGATCTTACAGATGCTGGTGCCCGGCCTGAAGGCTGGTGTTCGCACCGTCGTGATGAAGAGCGGGAGTCAGCCCGCGATGAAGATGCCGCCGCAGATGATTCAGATGATCAACGCTACTCCCGGCACGAACATGGCTGCAGAGATCGCGCGGCAGTGTAACGAGATGGACGTTATGGCGTGGGAAGACGTGACTGTTCCGGGAGGTCACTTCCGCGCGCTGCACCTCAAACACCCGCACTCGGGGCAAGAATTTTGGGTGCAGCCGGACCTCGAGTTCGCGATGGTGCGGGCAACAATGGAAGACGGCGGCGTGATGGAACTGACGGGGCAGGGGACGGGAGCCAAGTCGTCCATCACCGAGACGCCGACCGAAATGCCGGGGTTACCGGTCGCCCCGCCGCCCCGTTAGTTTTTCACGGCGTGCCGCTGCTCCTCGCTGTCGTCCTGGTCGTTCTCACCGCCTGCAGCGGACCGTTCCCACAGTCGGCGCTCGCGCCACGATCTGACTTCAGCACGTCGCTCGACCACCTGTTCACCAACATTTTTTGGTGGGCGGTGGTCGTTTTCCTCATCGTCGAAGCGCTGCTGCTGTATGCCATTGGGCGCTATCGCGCGCGCGCGGGTGCGGCGGCGCCGAAGCCGGTGCACGGCCACACGGCGCTCGAGATTGGCTGGACGCTCGCGCCGGCGCTGATCCTCGTGTTCATCGCGGTTCCCACGATGCGCACGATTTTCGAGACCGCGGGCAACGCACCCGAGGGTGCGTTGCGGGTCGAGGTCATCGGCCATCAATGGTGGTGGGAGTATCGCTACCCGACGCTGGGGATCGGTGCGGCGAACGAGCTGCATGTCCCGCTACGGACGCCAGTCCAGCTCGAGATGACGTCGGCGGACGTCATCCACAGCTTCTGGGTGCCGCGGCTCGCCGGGAAGCGCGACCTCATCCAGGGTCGGATCAACCGCATCGAGTTCAGCGCCGACTCGACCGGCGAGTACTGGGGCCAGTGTGCCGAGTTCTGTGGCGCCTCGCACGCGAACATGCGACTGCGCGTCGTTGTGCAGGTCGACACGGCGTTCCAGGCTTGGGTAGACCGCCAGCGCGCCGGCCCCGCGGCGCCGGCAAAAGGATCACCCGCCGAGCTGGGTCAGCAGGTCTTCCGCCGCAGCGCGTGCATCGCGTGTCACACGATCACCGGCATTTCCCAGGGCAAGGTCGGGCCTGATTTGAGCCACGTCGGCGGCCGGGGCACGATTGCGGGCGCCTTGTTCCCGAACAACACGGAAACGCTGCGACGCTGGATCATGAACGCGCCGGCCCTCAAACCGGGCGCGCTGATGACACCGCAAAACTTGTCGCCGCAGGACCTCGACGCGGTGATCGCCTATCTCCAGAGCCTGAAATGAAGAGCTGGCTGACGACCACGGACCACAAGCGCATCGGGCTCCTCTATTTCTGGACGGCGTTCGGCTTTTTCCTCATCGGCGGAACCGAGGCGCTCGTCATCCGCGCGCAGCTGGTGCGGCCCGAGGGCATCGGCGTGAGCGCCGAGACGTTCAATCAGCTGTTCACGATGCACGGCACCACGATGATATTCCTGGCGCTGATGCCGCTGTCCGCGGCGTTCTTCAACTTCATCATCCCGCTCCAGATCGGCGCGCGCGACGTCGCGTTCCCGCGACTCAACGCCTTCAGCTACTGGGTCTTCCTGCTCGGCGGCCTGCTCCTGAACGCGAGCTTCGTCGCGGGGCCGTTGTTCGGCGCGGACCGGCTGTCGGTCGCTCCGGATGCGGGCTGGTTCGGATATGCGAATCTCACCTCGCGGCAGTTCTCTCCCGGACCGAACGTCGATTTCTGGTTACTGGGACTCCAGATCCTCGGCATCGCGTCACTGGCGGCGGGGTTCAACTTCATCGTGACGATTTTGAACATGCGGGCGCCGGGAATGCGGATGCTGCGTCTTCCCCCATTCACGTGGATGACGTTGATCACACAGTTCCTCGTCATCACGGCGTTCCCCGTCATCACGGTCGCGCTCGTGCTGCTCATGTTCGATCGTTTCTTCGGCACCCACTTCTTCCTGCCCGCGGGCGGCGGCGATCCGATTCTGTGGCAGCATCTCTTCTGGATGTTCGGCCACCCCGAGGTCTACATCCTGATTCTGCCGGCGATGGGCATCATCTCGGAGGTGCTGCCGACGTTTTCCCGAAAGCCGTTGTTCGGCTACACCGTCGTGGTGTACTCGGGTGTTGTCATCGCCTTCCTCGGCTGGAGCGTGTGGGCGCATCACATGTTCGCGACGGGACTGGGACCCATCGCCGATTCGGTGTTCGCGGGCACGACGATGCTGATCGCGATCCCCACCGGCGTGAAGATCTTCAACTGGATCGGGACCCTGTGGGGCGGGCAACTGCGGTTCACCACAGCGCTGCTGTTCGCGGTGGGGTTCATCGCGATGTTCATCATCGGCGGTCTTTCGGGCGTGACGCACGCCGCCGCGCCGGCGGACTTGCAGCAGACCGACACCTACTATGTCGTCGCGCACATCCACTATGTGCTGTTCGGCGGCACGATTCTCGGCTTGTTCGCGGGGATGTACTACTGGTGGCCCAAGATGACCGGCCGGATGCTGTCGGAGACGCTGGGCCGCTGGCACTTCTGGCTGACGATTATCGGCATGAACCTGGCGTTCTTCCCGATGCACTTATCCGGCCTCTTCGGGATGCCGCGGCGGATCTATACGTACTCGGCGGACCTCGGCGTGACCCGCTTCAATCAGCTTTCGACGATCGGGGCATTCATCATCGGGATCGCGACGCTCATCTTTTTCTGGAATCTGCTGAGCACCCGCCGCCGGCCGATCAACGCGCCGCACAATCCATGGGGCGGTGCGACGCTCGAATGGGCGATACCCTCGCCGCCGCCCGTCTACAATTTCACCGTGATTCCGACCGTCGCGAACCGGCTCCCGCTGTGGCAAACCGAGCGCCACGCGCCCATGGAGCCGCTGCCCGAGCGACCACCGGCTCCAATCCATGTGCCGGGAGGATCCTGGTGGCCGATGATTACCGCGTTCGGACTGCCGGTGATGGCGATCGGCGCGTTGTCACGCCTGCTCCTCATCGTGCTCGTCGGCGCCGCGGTCGTGATCGTGGGGATCTACCGCTGGGCTTACGAGCCCTTCGAGACTTAAATGGCGCACGCGCATCGCACGAGCATGGGGCTCGACAGCCGCAAGATGGCGTTCTGGGCGTTCATCGGCTCGGAGTGCCTGCTCTTCGGCTCATTGATCTCCACGTATCTCGTCTACAAGGGTCGGAGCCTCGTGGGGCCATACCCACACGAGATTCTGAATATTCCGTTCACGTCGTTCAGCACCTTCGACCTGCTGATGTCGAGCCTGGCGATGGTGCTCGCACTCGCCGCGGTGCAGCGCGGCGACATGAAACAGGGGAAGCTCTGGCTCCTCGTCACGGCGCTGCTCGGCCTGGTTTTCCTCGGCGGCCAGTTCTGGGAATTCAGTCATTTCGTACGCGAAGGCCTGGGCCTGACTACAAACCTCTTCGGCTCGACGTTCTACGTGCTCACCGGCACGCACGGTGCGCACGTGACGGTGGGAGTGATCTGGCTGCTGACGCTCTGGGTGCAGGCGTTGCGCGGCAAGTTGGGGCCGGGCCAGGCCATGACGGTGGAAATCACGGGACTCTATTGGCACTTCGTCGACGTCGTGTGGATCGTGATCTTCACGGTCGTCTATCTCATTCAATGAGCGCCACGGGAATCACGCGATGAGCGAGCAAGCACACGCCACGACCGGAACCTATCTCCGCGTCGCCGCAATCCTCGTCATGGTGACACTGATCGAGGTGGGCGTGTTTTACGTCCCGGCTTTCCACACGGTGCTCGTCCCCGTACTGCTGGTGCTCTCGGCGTTCAAGTTCGCGCTGGTGGTGATGTTCTACATGCACCTCAAGTTCGATAGTCGGTTCTTCGCGTTTCTGTTCGGCGGGCCATTGCTGCTCGCGCTCGCGGTGGTGGTCAGCTTGCTCTTCATCTTTTATGGAGCCTTGCGTCTGCGGACAGGCGTGTAAGACCAATGATCAATGCAGAATGATCAATGATCATTGATCACTGGACATTGGACATTCCGCGGTGGAATCGTTGGGATATCCATCCCAGCGTAGCGGCCGGGCTCGTCCTCCTGGGCGGGCTCTACGTGTATTTGGGAGGTCTGCGCGGAACGTCGCGCCGCAAGATCGCGGCGTTCGTTGGATCACTGCTCGTGCTCTTTGGCGCGCTCAACGGGCCGCTCCACAATCTATCGGACCAATACCTCTTCAGTGCCCACATGGCGCAGCATCTGCTGCTCACATTGGTATTCCCGCCGCTGCTGCTCTACGGGACGCCGGCCTGGGTGGTGCGGCCGCTGCTCAGACCACGCTGGGTGATGGCGTTGGCTCGCGTCGTCACGCGCCCGCTGTGGGCGGCACTCCTGTTCACGGCACCGATCACCATCTGGCATGCGCCGGCACTCTACGAAGCGGCGCTCCGCAATCACAATCTGCACATCGTTCAGCACCTGATCTTTCTCACTACTGCGGTCGTGATGTGGTGGCCGGTTCTCTCACCGGTTCCCGAGCTGCCGAGGATCCCGCACCTGCTTCAGATGCTCTACCTGTTCCTCCTCGGCATCCCGATGTCCATCACGGGAGCGTTGATCACGCTCTCCGGCTCAGTGCTCTATCCGTTTTACGCGGCCGCGCCCCGGGTGTGGAACCTCTCGCCCATAGACGATCAACAGATTGGCGGCCTGCTCATGTGGGTGCTGGGCGGACTGATGCTCTGGATCGTGATGACGGCGATTTGGTTCCGGTACTCAGTTTGGGATCAGAGATCGGATGCTGAAACGGGAGTGCCGGTGGAAGCCTACGGGCCGAATGATCAATGATCAATCTTCAATGATCGTTGATCATTGATTATTGATCATTCGCGTTCATTCACCGTCCTCCGTTTCGCCCAGCGGATGCCGGCGCAGCTCTTCACCGATGCGAGGGTGTTCGCGCCAGAGGTAATAGCCCATGCCGAGTGCCGCGAGGCCATTCCCGATGGCGACGTTCCACCATGCCAGGTAGCCGATCAGCGGTTTGGCGAGTAGCGCGACGAGAATGTAGAACCCCACCTCAAAGAAGCAAAAACCCACGATGACCAGAAACAATGTCGACGGCGCGTATTCGACCTCCGCGGCGAGTGCTGCGGCGATGCAGCCGACTACCACGAACGCGCTGACGTGAATCATCGTGTACCCAAAGATCCGACCGGGTTCGATGACGATGGCGTTGGGATCGTGGACGCCCGGGAAGAGCGCGCCCCCCAGCATCGCCGGTGTGAAGAACGGCTGGCCGTTGATGGTGTCTACGATGAGGAACCAGACGGCGACGACCGCGGCGCCGATGCAACCGGCGATGAAGCCTTCGCGCAGGATGCGATTGAGATCCATCGGACCGTCAATATATCGCGGCGACAAGTGCGTGCTAGATTAGGCCGCACTCGGAACTCGGGGAGAGAATGGTCGTGACGCGCCGTCCCTTGTTCTACGGACTGTGCCTGCTCGTCGGCGTGCTGCTGTCGGGGATCGGCGGCCTCATGCACCCGCTGCTCACGGGTGACGGAGCGGCGCAGCTGGGCACAATCGCGCGAACCACGCACTGGCGCGCCATTCACTGGTCCTTGTTGTTCGGACTGGCTTTCATGTACACGGGACTGATCGGCGTCGCGCTGCGCCACGGCGAAACGGCAGGCTCCGCGCCGGGACGCGCCGGAATGTTCCTGGCCGGCTTCGCTTTCTCGCTTTGGTCGCTGAATATCCTCTTCATGGTCGGGGCCGGATGGCAGCTCGCGCGCGCGTTCACGATCGCGGACACGGGGCTCGCCGGCACGCATGCCGTGTTTGTCTATGACATGCTGCACCCCGCCGGCCTCGCGGCTGAACGGTTGGCGACGTTCATGCTCGGTCTCGTCGCCTACACGTTCGGCTGGGCGATTCGGAACGGCGTGGTGTGGCCGCGCTGGCTGGCGTGGATCGCGTGGGGGGTGGCGGTAGTCACTGGCGCCGTGGCCATAGGATTCGACGAGTTCTCGCCGAATTTCTTTTACTACAGCCAGGCGCTGTTTGTGACGTGGCTGGCGGCGACCGCGGTGGTGATGCTCACGGAGCGCCGCCAGCCGTAAAGAGTCTTACCGGGTGCGCTCGCGCACGATGCGCTGCTGCCAGCCGTCCTGCGTGCTCGAGAGCACCGTCAGTGTCACGATCTCTCCACGCTTTACGCCCCCGAGGACCTGACGCAGCTCGGCGCGTGTCCGCGTCGGCTGGCCATTGACCTTCAGAATGATGTCTGGATACCCGGCGCTCGCGTCCACGAGATGCTGGTAGGACGGACCGTCTGGAGACACCTGCGAGACAATCAACGCACCGCCTGAGCGCATCACCGCGCGGAGGCTCTGGTCGCGCGCATTCTCCTGCGACAACGGCTCGACGGAAATACCGAGTGCCTCTTCCATCGGCCCGGAATCGCGTGCGGATCCCCTTTCATCCGCGTCCGAAACCTCTTGAGGCTCTGACGAAGGCGCCGGCGCGAGCCGCACGGGAATCGTCTTCCGGATGCCATTGTCGTGAACGACCGTGACCTGCACGACCTCACCGGGTTTCTTGAAGCCCACGCGCTGCTGGAGCTGCGCGACGGACTCGATCGACTGCCCATCGACGGCGATGATGACGTCGCCTTCTTGAATGCCGGCACGCTTGGCCGGGGAATCGTCACCGGTGAACTCGTTCACCACGACGCCGCGGATTTCCTTGAGCCCGACTTTTTCCGCATCCTCAGGCGAAATCGGCCGGATCTGGACACCCATCACCGCCCGCTCGACGTGCCCCGTGGAAATCAGCTGCGTCATCACGGTGCGGGCGAGGTTGATCGGGATGGCAAACCCGTACCCGGCATAGAACCCGGTCTCACTGGCGATGGCCGAGTTGATGCCGATGACCTCGCCACGCACGTTGACGAGCGGCCCACCCGAGTTGCCGGGATTGATCGCCGCGTCCGTCTGAATGAAGTCTTGAATCGCATACCGGCTGCTATTGAGGCCGGCGAGCAGCCGCCCCTTCGCACTCACGATCCCAGCGGTGACAGTAAATGTGAATGCTTCGCCGAGCGGATTGCCAATGGCGAGCACCCAGTTGCCGATCTTGGTAGAGTCGGCATCGCCGAGCCGCACGGTCGGCAGCCCGGTCGTCTGAATCTTGATGACTGCGACGTCGGTCGATGGATCGGTACCGACGGTCTTGGCGGTGAATTCGCGGTTGTCGTACAGGCGAACCGTGACGCGGTCGGCGCCCTGCACGACGTGGTTGTTCGTCAGGATGTATCCGTCCTGGGACACGATGAAGCCCGACCCCGACCCTTGCTCGACCTGGGGACGGCGCGGGACCTGGAAGAAATCGTCAAATCCCGGCGGCAGGCGCCGGTTGCTCACATGCTCGCGCCGCTCCGACTTGATGAATACGACCGCGGGCTTCACATGCTCGGCAACCGATGCGAACGCGTCGCCGAGATCGACGGCAGCCTTTGCCTGCGGAAGTGGTCGGCTCGTGTCCTGAAGCACCGAGCGCACCGCTGCTTCACCGCGTGCCGGCAGCTTGAATGACGAGGCGAATGCCAGCCCGAGTGCAAACGCCATTGCCACCAGAGTTCCGAATTTCAACCAGTCCCGCGTCTTCACCGACATCCGTTCCCCCTTTTAAGACTTCTTGGATTTATCGTCGTCCACGATTTCATAGTCAGCATCTACCACGTTTTCCTGACGACCTTCGGACTTTCCACTTTCAGTGCCGGTCTGGCCTTCACTGCCGCCAGAGGCGGCAGCGCCCGCTTCTGCGCCCGCGCCGGCACCGCGTGCCGCGTACAGCGACGCGCCCGCCGCCGAGTAGGCCTGCTGCAGCTCGTCGAGCGCCTTACTGATCTCGTCGGCGTTGCCGCTGCGCAGCGCCTGCTGCGCCGACTGGATCGCCGCATCGAGCCGGGACTTGAGTCCCGCTTCGAGCTTATCGACCCAGTCCTTCGATTCCTTTTGGACCTGGTACACCATCGTATCGAGGCGGTTACGACGCTCGATCTCATCGCGCCGCTTCTTGTCTTCAGCGGCGTGCGCCTCGGCGTCCTTCACCATCTTGTCGATGTCCTTATCGGCAAGACCCGACGAAGCTTCGATCCGGATCTTCTGCTCTTTGCCGGTCGCCTTGTCCTTCGCCGAAACGTGCAAGATGCCGTTCGCGTCGATGTCGAACGTCACCTCCACCTGCGGCACGCCCCGCGGAGCCGGCGGAATTCCGGTGAGCTGAAATTTGCCGATGGTGCGGTTGTCCTGCGCCATCTGCCGTTCACCCTGCAACACATGAATCTCGACGGTCGTCTGATTGTCTTCCGCGGTCGAGAACACCTCCGACTTCTTCGTCGGGATGGTCGTGTTGCGCGGAATCAGAACCGTTGTCACGCCACCCAGCGTCTCGATACCAAGCGACAGAGGAGTCACGTCGAGCAGGAGGACGTCCTTCACCTCTCCTGCGAGCACGCCTCCCTGAATCGCGGCTCCGATCGCCACGACTTCGTCGGGGTTCACGCCCTTGTGCGGTTCTTTCCCGAAGAAGTTCTTGACGATTTCCTGGACCTTCGGCATGCGCGTCTGGCCACCGACGAGGATGACCTCGTCAATGTCCGACGGTTTGAGCCCGGCATCGTTGAGCGCCTGCTGCATGGGCGGAATGGTCCGCTTCACCAGGTCGTCGACGAGCTGCTCGAGCTTCGCGCGCGTCAGCGACAGGTTGAGGTGCTTCGGCCCCGACTGATCGGCGGTGATGAACGGGAGGTTGATATCGGTCTGCATCACCGACGACAGCTCCATCTTCGCCTTCTCCGCGGCTTCCTTGAGCCGCTGCAGCGCCATCGGATCCTTGGACAGATCGATGCCCTGATCCCGCTTGAACTCCCCAACCAACCATTCCATCACGCGGGCGTCGAAGTCGTCGCCGCCCAAGTGCGTGTCACCGTTGGTGCTCTTGACCTCGAAGACGCCCTCAGCCAGCTCGAGAATCGAGATGTCGTAGGTCCCGCCGCCGAGGTCATAGACGGCGACTTTCTCTTCCTTCTTCTTATCGAGACCATAGGCGAGGGCCGAGGCGGTCGGCTCGTTGATGATCCGGACCACGTCGAGGCCGGCGATCTTGCCGGCGTCCTTTGTCGCCTGGCGCTGCGAATCGTTGAAGTAGGCCGGGACCGTGATGACGGCCTTCTCGACTTTGTGGCCGAGATAATCCTCCGCCGTCTGCCGCATCTTCTGGAGGATCATCGCCGAGATCTCCGGCGGCGTGTAGATCTTGCCCATCACTTCAACGGACGCGAGGCCGTTCTGACCGCGCGTCACCTTATAGGGCACGCGCTTGATCTCTTCGGTGACCTCTTCGAGGCGCCGTCCCATGAACCGTTTTATGGAGAAGATCGTGTTCTGCGGGTTAGTCACCGCCTGCCGTTTGGCCACCTGCCCAACGAGTCGCTCACCGTCTTTTGTGAAGGCGACCACCGATGGGGTGGTTCGCCCGCCTTCGGCGTTGGGGATGACGACGGGATCGCCACCTTCCATGACCGCCACGACGGAGTTGGTCGTCCCGAGGTCAATGCCGATGATCTTCTCAGCCATACTTTCAGCTCCTGGTAGGGATTTGATGCCGGCCTGATGCTCCGGGTCGCAGAGGGCAAGCATCGTGCCCGACTAAAATGCCAAAAAGGCAGTTGGTCCGATGAATTCTAACCGCCTAACAGGCCAACCGTATAAGCGCTATAGATTCCGCCGCATGTTCCCCTACCGGGACGAGAATCCCACCGAAAAACCGGCCATCATCACCGTCGCGATCATCATCGCCAACACGCTCGTCTTCATTCTGCTACAGGGCGCGGGGGCACAGGGGCCATTGGCGCGGTCGGTATGCGAGCTCGGGCTGATCCCGGGCGAGCTGCTGCGCACCGCGAAGCCGGGGAGTGGCGTGGAGCTCGCGCCTGGCATCGCCTGCCTGGTCGGTGTCGCGCCGAAGTACTGGACGGTGATCTCGTCGATGTTTACCCATGGTGGTTGGCTGCACCTCATCGGCAACATGCTGTTCCTCTGGGTCTTCGGGAACAACATCGAAGACGCGATGGGCCATGGAAAATTCATCGTCTTCTATCTGTTATGCGGCATCGCGGCGGCGGCGACGCAAACGCTCCTGAGCCCGCACTCGATCGTCCCTATGGTCGGAGCCTCGGGCGCAATCAGCGGTGTGCTGGGGGCGTACCTGCTGCTCTATCCCAACGTGCGGGTCCACACGCTGATCATTTTGCCCATCTACATCACGTCCGTCGCGCTGCCAGCGTGGGTGATGCTTGGCTATTGGGCCGTTCTCCAACTAGTCGGCGGACTCGCGGGGCTCAGCGAGATCCAGAAGGGGGGCGTGGCGTTCTTCGCCCACGTCGGTGGGTTTATCGCGGGACTCGTGCTGATCCGCCTGTTCGCATCTGATGAAGTACTGCGCCGGCGTCCCACGCCGCCCGCAGGATACTACCGCTCCCGTTCCTTCGGCTGATTCCACAGATCCGGTAGACGCTTCCGCAGTTCACCGCGGACAGCACGAAAACTCGCGATGTCCGTGGGATCGGGGAGCGGCCAGTGGAGCCGCCGCACGCGACCCGGTACGACAGGACAGACCTCCTCAGCGCACAGCGTCACGATGGTATCCACCTGGTCGAGCGGAATGCTCGCCACGCCCTTCGCGCGGAAATCCGAGATGTCGACCTGTTGCTCAGCCAGGGCCTCGATGGCGAGCGGATTGACTTCGCCGGGCTCGGAGCCGGCGCTCAGGAAGCGGTATCCGGGAGGGGCCATCGCACGCGCGAGACCTTCGGCCATCTGGCTGCGTGCGGAGTTGCGAACGCAGAGAAAGAGAATTGTTACCGCGATTTGCCGCCCCCCCCCTCCATCGCATTGTCTTCGGCGTGGTGTTTGATCGACTTTCCCTCGACCAGGAACACCACGTCTTCGGCGATGTTGGTCGCGAGGTCCGCGACGCGCTCGAGGTTGCGACTCACGAGGAAGAGTTCCATCGCGGTCCCGATGATGTGCGGGTCCTCCATCATGTGCGTGAGCAGAATGCGGAACATCGATTGATGGAGCGCATCTACGCTGTCGTCGCGGCGGCAGATGGCCCGGCCGGCCTGGGCATCCCCTCGCACGAAGGCGTCGAGGGCATCGGCGAGCATGGTCCGCGCTTGCCGGGCCATCTCGAGCAGCTCGGGCTCCGGAACGATCGGCCGGCTGGCCAGCAGGCGCTCGGCCGATTGGGCGATGTTGACGGCATGATCGCCGACTCGTTCCAAATCGTTCGCGATCTTCATGGCCGCGGCGAGAAAGCGAAGGTCGCGGGCCATCGGCTGCTGGGTGGCGAGCAGCCGGATCACCGTTTCTTCGACCTCGACTTCCAGCAGGTCGATCTCCCGGTCGCCGGCAATGACCTCGCGTGCCTTGTCGCCGTCCCGTTGCAGCACGGCTTCGACGGCGGTGGCGAGCGCTGCCTGCGCGTCGCCGGACATGTTGAGCAGCGCGACCTTGAGCTCCGAGAGCTCGTCGTGAAAGTGGCGATGGCTCGTCGCTTGCGCGTTCATGGCATCAACCAAACCTTCCCGTGATGTATGCTTCAGTGCGTTCGTCTGTGGGGCGCGTGAATACCTGCTGCGTCGTCCCGAACTCCACCAGATGGCCTACGTAAAAGAATCCCGTGTAATCCGCCACGCGGGCCGCCTGCTGCATGTTATGCGTCACCAGGACAATTGTGTACTTCTGTTTCAGCTCGACGAGCAGCTCCTCGATGCGTTGCGTGGCGATCGGATCGAGGGCGGAGCAGGGCTCGTCCATGAGCAGCACCTCGGGTTCATTCGCGAGCGCCCGCGCGATGCACAGGCGCTGTTGCTGGCCGCCCGACAAGGCCGTTCCCGGCTCGCGCAGCCGATCGCTCACCTCATCCCAGAGCGCCGCGCCTCGCAGGGCACGCTCGACGCGATCAGGGAGTTCGCGGTTCGGACACAACGCGTTGAGACGCGGTCCGTACGCGACGTTCTCGTAGACCGATTTGGGGAACGGGTTCGGGCGCTGGAAAACCATGCCGATGCGGCGGCGCAGGTCGACGACATCCGTCCCGGGCGCAAAGATCGAGCCATCGTCGAGCCGGATGTCCCCGCTGTGGCGCGCGCCCGGCGTCAGGTCATGCATGCGGTTGATGGACCGCAAAAATGTGGTCTTCCCGCAGCCGGAAGGACCGATCAAAGCCGTGATCGCATTGCGTGGGATCGTGCAGTTGATCTCGTACAGCGCCTGCACCGGGCCGTACCAGAAGCTGTAGCTGTGTGACTCGAGGACGGCCGGACGGCCCGACGGCCTGGCGGCCGACGTCGGTTCGGTCGCGGGTATGGCCGTCCGGCCGTCGGGCCGTCCGCCCGTCGCCGTCGTCATCCGAACCGCCCGGTGATGTAGGCTTCAGTCTGCTCGACTTTGGGTTTTGTGAAGATGTCGTTCGTCTTCCCCACCTCGATGAGACTTCCCAAGTACATGAACGCGGTGTAGTCGGAAACGCGCGCTGCTTGCTGCATGTTATGCGTGACGATCACGATGGTGTACAGGCGCTTGAGCTCGTGACAGAGCTCTTCGATGCGCTGGGTTCCCGCGGGGTCCAGCGACGCCGTCGGCTCATCGAGCAACAGAATCTCCGGCTCCGGCGCCACGGCGCGCGCGATGCAGAGCCGCTGCTGCTGTCCGCCGGAGAGCGCCAGCGCGCTCGTCCGCAGCCGATCCTTTACTTCCTCCCATAGGGCGGCCTGTTGCAGCGCGCGCTCGACCGCTTGATCCGTCTCGCTGCGCGCGCGTTTGCCGTTCACCCGCAGCCCCGCGGCCACATTGTCGTAGATCGACATCGTCGGAAACGGCGTGGGCCGCTGAAAGACCATACCGATCCGGCGCCGCAGCTCGACCGGGTTCACGTCGCCGGCATAGATGTTCACGGTGTCGAGCAGCACTTCCCCCGTGACACTCGCGCCGGCCGTCAGCTCGTGCATGCGATTCAGGCACCGGAGCAGGGTGCTCTTGCCGCAGCCCGAAGGGCCGATGATGGCCGTGACCGTGTTAGCGGGAAACAGGAGCGATACGTCGCGCACCGCGCGATGCCGCCCAAACAGCGCCGTCAGGTGCGCGGTCTCGAGGCGCAGCCGGGTGTTAGCGGACGCTACCATGGCGTTGCCGCGTGACCCAGCGGGCCGTCAGCGAAATGATTAGCACCAGTCCCATTAGGACGAGCGCAGAGGCGAACGCGAGCCGATGCCACTCCTCGAATGGGCCCGTGCCATACACGTAAATCTGCAGGGACAACGTTTGCATCGGCTGACTGACCGACAGCGTGAAGTTGAGGTTGCCGAGCGCGGTGAAGAGTAAGGGCGCCGTTTCCCCCGCAACACGCGCGATCCCTACGAGACAGCCGGTCACGATGCCACCGAGCGCCGTGCGCGCCACGACCTTGAGCGAGGTGCGCCAGCGAGGGTACCCGAGCGCGAGCGCCGCTTCCCGCAGCGAATGCGGCACGAGCCGGACCATTTCCTCGGTCGTACGCGCCAGCATCGGGATCATCAGGATGGCGAGCGCAACGCTGCCCGCCAGCGCGGAGAATCCGTGGGTCGGCCGGACAATGAACATCCACGCGACGACCCCGACGACGATCGACGGCGTGCCATTCAACACGTCGGCGATGAATCGCACGACGAAACCGAGCCGCCCCGATCCGTACTCCGCGAGATACATCCCCGCGCCCACGCCGATCGGGACGCCGATCAGCGCGGCGAGTCCCACGATGATGATCGTCCCGACGATCGCATTGGCGACGCCACCCCCAGCCTGGCCGGCCGGCACGGGATTCCTGGTGAAGAAGGCCCAATCGATGGACGAGGCGCCCTTCCACACCAAATCGCCAAGAATCAACGCAAGGGCGAGAACCGCAATGAACGAGAGCGCCACGATCACCGCCGTCATGGCGCGGCTGACGAGGTGGCGACGGAAAGCCCGGCTGTTCACAGGGCTCTGCTCCCGACCGCGGTGCCGCGCGCGACGCGCCAGATGAGAATGCGCGCGATGGCATTCACGACGACCGTCAAGACGAAGAGCACCAGTCCGACCTCGAACAGGGCGGAGCGATACATGGTCGTAGTGGCTTCGTTGAATTCGTTTGCGATGGCGGCCGCCATCGTGTAGGCCGGCTGCAGCACAGAGACCCCGATGTCGTGCCGATTCCCGATGACCATCGTTACCGCCATCGTTTCGCCCAACGCGCGCCCGAGGCCGAGTATGACCGCCCCGATGAGTCCGGCGCGGCCGTAGGGCAGCACGGCGGAGCGCACCGCTTCCCAGCGCGTCGCCCCCATCGCCAGGGCGGCCTCCCGCTGGCTCGTCGGCACCGCGAGCAAGACCTCGCGTGATACGGCCGCGATGTACGGGACGATCATGATCGCGAGAATAATGCCGCCGGCAAGCAGCGAGTTGCCGTAGAACACGCCCTGCAGGAACGGCGTCCATCCCAGGACGGCCTTGAGCGGGGGCACGACGTAGCTTCGCAGGAAGGGGATGAGGATGAAGATCCCCCACAACCCGTACACGACGCTCGGGATTGCCGCGAGCAGCTCGACCAGGAACGCGACGGGCTGGCGCAGCCATCTGGGCGAGAACTCCGTGAGGAAGACCGCCACGCCAAGCGCGAGCGGGACGGCGATCAGCAAGGCGAGCAGCGAAGACGCGAGCGTGCCGAAGACCATCGGCGCGGCGCCGTAGACCTCGGCAACCGGGTCCCACGTCGAGGTCCACAGGAATGACGGGCCGAAGCGGCGCAACGCCGGAAGCGAGCTGACGAACAACACGCCGAGAATCACGAGAATCAGAGCCGGCAACGCGAGTGACAAGCCGGTCAGCACAGTTCGGTAAATGCGGTCGCTACGGTCCGCGCTTAAGAGGGACTGCCGACGGGAGAGGCCCTCGATGGGAAGGCTGGTCATCGCGGCGGAAGCTACCGGCGCCCCACCCGGTGTCCGTCACGACGGTGTAACGGAATTGTCACCGTGAAAAAGAAGCACCCCCCGGCGCGCTACTCCACGCCGGAGGGTGCCCCGTTATGTCTACAGAACTGAGCGGCCGCCGGCTTTGACCGACCTCAGGCGAGCCTCGACCCAGGGATGCAACTCGTTGGGCAGCGGCGCATAGCCGAGGTCAGGCGCCTGCGCCTGACCTTCGCTCTCGGCCCACCAGATAAACTGCACCAGCGCCCGTGCCTTGACGGTATCGGCGTACGTCTTGTGGACGAGGAACCATGTAAAGCTCGAAATCGGATAGGCTTGGGCTCCCGACGCATTGGTAATGGAGACACGGAAGTCGGTGCTGGGGCCCATATCCTTCATCGCGCCGGCGGCGGCCGCGGTGACGGACTGGAGAGACGGCGTAATCCAATTCCCGGCACTGTTGCGCAACGTGCCGAACGGGATCTTGTTGCTGGTCGCATAGGCCAGCTCGACGTAGCCGATCGCGCCGGGCGTCTGGCTCACCGTTGAGGCCACCCCCTCGTTTCCCCGTCCGCCCAGACCGACGGGCCAATTCACCGACGGTCCCTTGCCTACCTTCTGCTGCCACTCGGGGCTCACCTTGGAGAGGTAGTCGGTGAAAACGTACGACGTCCCCGAGCCGTCGGCACGATGGACGACGATGATGTCCGCCGCGGGCAGGGTCACACCCGCGTTGATGCTGGCGAGCCGCGCGTCATTCCACTTGGTGATCTTGCCGAGGAAAATGTCGGCCAACACGTCGGGAGTGAACCGCACGGCCTGCGGGAGCCCCTGCAGGTTGTAGACGGCCACTACGGCGCCCATGACGGTCGGGATGTGCAGCACGTTGCCGCCGATCGCCGCGATCGCGGAATCGTTCATCGGCGCGTCGGTGCCGCCGAAATCCACGGTGCCGTCGGAGAACTGACGGATGCCGCCGCCCGACCCGATCGACTGGTAGTTCAGCTTCACAGCGGGATGCGCCTGATTGTAGGTCAGCATCCAGTTCTGATAGATGATGTTCGGGAACGTCGCCCCGGCTCCATTGAGCTGGACCTGGGCGAGAGCCGCCGCCGGTAACGCGGCAAGCAAGAGCAGAAGAGACTTCATGAGTGGGTGTTCTCCGTGTCTGCGTTAGAAAGTGAATTGCATCTGGACGAGGCCTTGCTGCCGCGTCGCGGTCGTCTGATTTCGAGGCGTCGCCTCGAACGACAGCAGGTCGACGTCTGCGAGCATGCGCAGGTTGGCGTTGACCTGATACGACACGCCGCCGATGAACCGCGTCAGCTTGTTGGGGCTCGTGCTGGTGTTCGGGTCAATCAGATCCACACGCGCGATCGCCGACACCTTGCTGTCCGGCAAATGCAACACACCGAAGGCGCTGAGGATTCGACCGGTCGCATTGACGCCGCCGCCGAGGTTCAAGCTATCGGCGCCGACCGGAGACACCGTGTCCTTCGTGGACGCGAACTCGCCCGCCAGCGTAAACTGTTTCGACCGGTAGGACACGAGTCCGATGAAGCGGTTGCGGTCGCCGCCGCCGGTGACTTTGCCGATGCCGGCATAGCCGGAGATCCGGAGGCCGCCCACACGGCTCGCATCGTCGGTGTCCATCACGCGGACCGACAGACGCAGCTGCAGATCTTTTCGCTTGTCGCCCAGGCCGCCCGAGTACCCCTCACCATTCACGAGCGTGAGTTGGCCGTTGACCTGATCGTTGTTCCATTTGCCGTCGATCCCAGCGCCGACATCCGCGGAGGTCGTATAGCCGCCCCGCTCGGTCGCCATCGTGCCCTGCATACGGTAGTCCCACAGGTTCTCTTCCCAATCGAGCCAGGGCGTATGCAGCAAGCCGAACTTGTACGTGAGTGAGCTGCCTTCGGGCGTCCACGCGGCATACGCGTACTTGAGGCGATAGACTTGGTTGCCGACGGCGGCGGGCGCGATATCGGCCGTGATGCGCGTCTGGAGGCCGCCCGGGAACCTGCCGATCACGTTGATGTAGGCGCGCTTGATCGAAAACTGATTCTGTTTGCCGAGGTTCACTCCGGCAGCGCCGATGCTGTCTTTGACATCGTACTGGAACTGGCCATACACGACCCCGCTCACGGTCACTTGGGGCGCCGGAGGCGAGGCCGGAGCCTGAGCCTGGAGAGTGGAGATCGACGTCGCGCTGGCGGCAACTGCCGCAGCGAGGGTCAACAGTTGTCGTACGTGCACGGTTCGTTTCTCCTTACGAAGGTTGATGACGCAGGTAACGAAGACTCGCTTGCTCGCATCACCAAACTCAGTTGCCAGTGTCACGAGTCTGTAACAACGAGCCTCCGCTACCTGGCACCCGGACGATCGGCCGTGCAATCCGCCGCCGGGTAGGTTTTGTCGCTGGCTTAGTGCAGAATGAGCGCGGCCGCGCCAACAGCGCCCGCGAGCCCGAGCAGCGCTCCAACGACGACGTCCACGACGTGATGCACCTGGAGCGTGATGCGCGAGGCCGCAATCAGCGCAGCGAGCGGCATGAGCAGCGGTGCGAGTGACGGATGCGCGATCGCGATCGTCCCGCCCATCGCGGTCGCCGCGGCCGCATGCCCGGACGGGAACGAGAACGGATCGGGCAGATCGATTTCCGCGAGTGGCCGTCCCAGGGAGTCACACGGCCGTGCGCGCGCGACCGTGCGCTTCAGCACCTGAACCGCGAGGTGCGAGGTCGTCAGCGCGAACAACGCCGCCAACCCAAGCAGCTGCTCGCCTAGCGCGACGAGCAGCAGCCCCGCGGCGATGGTCACGCGCGCGCCCCCGAGATGCGTGATCCAGCGCATCAAGCGACGGCCCCGGCCGGCTGCGGCGTGCGAGTGAACGCCTGCGTCAGCACTCGGCCCTCGTAGCTCACAGGCACATCGAGGCCGAACCACCACAGCAGCGTCGGTGGCACGTCGAGCAGCGACACCGCGCGTGTGAGCTGGTGGCGCCCCGTGACCTCCGGTCCCGCGACGATCAGCGGAATATGATCGTTGATCGCGTGCGCCTCGGCGTGATCGTGCGTGCTCACGCCGCCGCCACCGTGGTCCGCCATCACGATCAACAATGAGTGCTCCGTGAGATCAGCCAACACACCGATCGCGGCGTCGATCTCGACCGCGGCGGCACGGTACTGTGGCGACATCCAACCGTGTGCGTGCCCGGCCTGATCGCAGTCGTTCAAATACACGAAGACGAGGCCGTCGGATTGTGAAAGCACGACGGTCTGCGCTGCCCGGGCGACGTCACGCGCGCGCAATCCCGCAGAGCGATACTTGCCGAGCCCGGCGGCCTTCGTCAGGGCCCAGAGGACGGCGCGTTCCGCCGGCAGCAGCTCGCTTGCGACGACCTGACTGGAGACGCCGCCGCGAGTCAGCTCGCGGGCGAGTGGCCGCAGCGTCGGCAACCGTGACAGGAATCCGAGGACGGGTTCGATCAGGCCATGTGTCTCCGGCGCGACGCCGGTCGCGAGCGAGGCGAGCGCGGCCACGGTGCGGCTGGGTCGCACCGTCGTGGCGCGCAACGCAGTCGTATACGTGCGGCTGAGCGCGTCGAGTGACGGCATGTCGATCGGCGTAATGGCGTCGGGCCGCAGGCCATCGGCGAAGACGAGGATTACGCGGCGCATGAGGCGGCTCCTCCGGTGATCGAGAGTCCGGCTGCAGCGGCGTACTGCTGCAACAGCGCGAGATTTTCGGGCGCCACGTCGCGCGCGAGCGCCGCCGCCCGCGCCGCAGCGCCCAGCTCGGCGCGTCGTTGGGGCGCGATGACGAGTGAGAGGATTTCCGCCGCAAAGCCGGTGGCGTCATCAGGGGCGACGAGCAGGCCGTTCCGTCCGTGCGTGATGCTCTCGCGAAAACCACCGGCGTCGGCCGCCACGACCGCGAGGCCGGACGCCATCGCCTCGAGGGCGACGAGCCCGCAGGTCTCGGTCTGTGAGGGCAGCACGCAGATGTCGGCGCTCGCGTACACATCAGCGAGCGTCGCGCGATCGAGAAAGCCGAGCTGGCGAACCCACGGCAGGCGAGTGAGGAGGCGACGCGTCTCGGGTCCTTCGCCGGCAAGCACGAAGGTCGCGTGCTCGCCCACTCGCTCGTGTGCCGCGGTCCAGGCTGTGGCGAGCACGTCGATGTTCTTCTCGGCCGCGAGCCGGCCGACGTGTAGCACGACTGCCGTATTGTCGCCGCCCGCCAACCACCGCCGCCAACCCGCGCTGCGACGGTCGGGGTGGAAATGCGTGGTGTCGACCCCGCGTCCCCAGACGACGGGCTTCCCGATTCCGCGGCGCTCGAGCTCATCGCGTACTGCCTCGCCTGGCGTCTGCGTCAGCGCCGCCGGGCGGTGGAACCAGCGCAACCACTTCCACACCAGCGGTTCAATGACCCTCGCCCCGTAATGCCGGGCGTACTGGGGAAAATTCGTGTGGTACGAGGTCACCAGCGGCACGTGCCTACGTATCGCGTAGCGCCGTCCGGTCAGGCCAAGGGGACCCTCGGTGGCCACGTGAACGACATCCGGCTTGAACGCGTCGAGAAACCGCGCCACCGACCGGAACTGCGGCAGGGACAAGCGAATGGCGGGATACGGCGGGAACGGAGCCGATGGCACGCGCAGCTCTCCGGATACGGCTGCAGCGCCGTTTCCGGGATAGCGCGGGGCAACGACGACGACTTCATGGCCAAACGCGCGAATCGTCTGCACGATCCGCGCGACCACTGTCGTGACGCCGTTGACCTGCGGCGTGTAAGTGTCGGATACCAATGCAATTCGCACGAGTCACACGATTGCCGGTCGAAGTCAATGGTCTGTGACGTCTGCGTTACGACTGTGTAACGACGGGGAAGTAGAGAAGGATGGTAGTTCCGCGTCCCAGCTCACTTTCGGCCTCCACGCGGCCGCCGTGCGCCTCCACGAGATGCTTCACGATGGCGAGGCCTAGCCCCGTCCCGCCCTCCTGCCGCGACCGGCCCGGGTCAACGCGATAGAACCGCTCGAAAATGCGCGGCAGATGATCGGCAGGGATGCCGCTGCCGGTGTCGACGACACGGATGAGGACACAGCGACCATCTTTCCCGGCGCGCTCGGCAACGACGCGAATGCTGCCCTTCGGCTGGGTGTGTCGCAGCGCGTTATCGAAGAGATTCGTGAAGATCTGCCGCAACGCGTCGGGATCTACGAGCGCGGTCGCGGCGGAATTCGTGACCGCAGTTTCGAAGCGGACGCCGCGTTCGGAGGCGCGGGCCTCAAATGGATTCCACGCTTCCCGCGCCGCCGCCTCGACGTCGACGTTCTCGGGCTCCGGCTGCCAGCCACCCGATTCGATTCGTGACAAGTCGAGCAAATCATCCACCAGCCGCTGCATGCGTTGCGCATTCTCGAGAATCACCTGCGCAAACCGCTGCGTCTCCGATGAGGCGGGAGTCTCGGCGGCGAGCGTCTCGGCATAGCCGGCGATGGCGGTGAGGGGGGTCTTCAGCTCGTGCGAGACGTTGGCGACGAAGTCGCGGCGTATCGTCTCGAGCCGGCGCACGTCCGTCACGTCGTTGAGGACGAGCAGTGTGCCGCCGTCCTCGAACGGCCGCGCCGACACGACGACCGAGCGGTCGCCGAAGTCGAGCTCGCGGCGATCCACCACTCCACCGGCCATGATCTCACGCATCAACGCGCGGTGCTGGCGATCGTGAAACAGCTCGGCGAGGGGAGGCAATGGCTCGGTGGGTCCGTAGCCCAGCAGCCGGCGGGCGGCCGCGTTGATCGAGACGACGATGCCGCGGCGGTCGGCGGCGAGGACGCCGTCCGACAGGGATTCGAGGAGCGTCCGCGATTCCTCGCGCTCGCGCCGCAAATCGTCGAAGCGGCGCTCGAGCTCATGATGCATGGCGCGCAGGGCGTCCACATGATTCGCGAGCTCCGGCACGCTCACGTCGGGGAACTCCGCCGCGCGGCCCGTGGCGATATCCCGCGCCGCGGCTGTGATGTTGAGCAGGGGCCGCGCCAGGAAACCCGCGAGCATCCACGCGACGACCGCAGCCGCGAGCAGCATCACGAGGCCGGCGGCCGCGACGGCTCGCTGCCAGGCGTGCACCTGCGCGTCGACGCTCGCCAGCGTCGTCGAGACGCGCACGACGGCGAGCCCGGGCGGGCCACCCCGGACGGCGACGTACATCTGCCGTTCGTTGGTCGATGCGCTCAGCCGCTGGTTCATCCCCACGCCTGAGGCGGAATCGAGCGCCGCACGGACCTCGGGACGGTCGCGATGGTTCTGCAGATGGGACAGCGAGGCGCGATCGAATTCCGTATCGCCGCGGACGTGGCCTTCGGGATCGATGAGCGTCACCCGGCGGCCCAGCCGGCCGCCGGCGAGTGCGGCGAACTCCGGCCACTTACTCGAGTCGGCAGGGGTGAACACGGCGAGCAGCCGGGCTTCGCGCTGCAGCTCGTCCGCGATCTCGGCTTCGAGATGGCGGCGCAGCAGGATGTCCGTCGCGATGATCGAGCCAACGACCGCGGCGGCCACGAGCAGGGCCATGCTCGCGAACAGCCGCGTGGCGAGTCTCACGTGCGGCGCCGTCGTGCAGCCGGAGCAGGCGCCGGCTCACGAAACCGGTACCCGACGGCTCGGACGGTTTCGATCCAGTCGCCCGCAGCGCCGAGCTTGGCGCGCAAGCGCTGCACGTGCATGTCTACGGTGCGAGTCTGGATGTCGGGTTGTGCCTGCCAGACGGATTCGAGCAGTTGTGACCGGGACTGCACGCGATCGCGGCGCTCGATCAGCCGCTCGAGCAGTTTGAACTCGGTTGCGGTGAGCTCCGTCTCCTCGCCTGCGACGGTCACACGATGCGCCGTACGATCGAGCACGATCGGTCCACCGACCAGCCGGCCGCCGGCCGACACGGGCGGGGCCGCGAGACGGCGCAGAATCGCACCGACCCGGAGCACCAGCTCCTTGGGCGAAAACGGCTTGGCGAGATAGTCGTCGGCGCCGAGGCTCAGGCCTTTGATGCGGTCGGGCTCGTCTTTGCGCGCGGTGAGCAGCAGGACGCCGACATCGCGCGTCTCGTCGCGACGGCGCAGCTCGGCCAGTACTTCGAAGCCGGAATGACCCGGCAACATGAGATCCAATACGACGAGATCGGGTCGTTCCTCGCGTGCGGAGCGGAGCGCGTCGGCCCCGGTGCCCGCCGTCGTGACGCGATAACCCTCTTTCGCGAGGTGGTAGGCGACGAGCGCCGTAATGTCGGGCTCGTCGTCCACCACGAGAATACGGTGAGGCTCGGTTGCCTCAGGAGGCATTCACGACGGAGGGCCGGACACGAGTCTCGAGACGCGACCGCGAGCGCGTGAGCGCGGCAGAGCGGTCCGCCGTCGCTCCCGGATCGCTTCGCATCGCGTCGAGTACCGCGCGCACCAGGCGCTCGCCGGACCCGCGCAATGGCGACAAGGCGTACAGCACGTACGGGACCACCTCGTGTGTGCGGACGATCCCGAGCTGCTCGAGCGCATCCAGGTGTTCGGCGATCGTCGTCTCGGGCAACGAGAACATCGACGCCAGGTCCGAAACGAAGAGCGGGGCGGTGGAGAGACTATTCAGAATGCGCAGACGCGTGGGTTCGGCGAGTGTGACGAGCAAATCGGCGACCGGGCGCGGAGTCACTTCCGTCTCCTTTGCGTTCCAACGTGGCCAACGCCGCCAAGGGCTTGCGGGTGGTGGCAGAAGCTACCCGGACGGAGGTCAGCCGCAATTGCTGGGTGCTGCGGGAAAGCATTGGGTTACATGAATGTAACGGGTTCGTGACAAACGTCGCTCCGACGCGGTTCGAGAACTGGCGGTAACTTTCTCCCGCCCTATGCCTTCCGCTTCCCGGACTTCGCGCACTTCCGGATCTTCCGCGTCTGCCACGCCGGTACGCCTGGGCGCCATCGACATCGGGACGAATTCCATTCGGCTGATCGTAGCGGAGGTCGACCCGGATGGCCGATATCGCGCGCTGGACGAAGAGCGCGAGATGACACGCCTGGGCCACGGGCTTTTTGCCCGCGGCCGGCTGTTGAGCGAGCCGATGGAACGGTCGATCGCCGCGCTCGCGAAAATGAAGGCCATCGCGGAAGGGTTCGAGGTCCGCGAGTTGCGAGCCGTCGCGACCAGCGCGGTGCGGGAAGCGGCGAACGGCCGCGCCTTCTGCCAGGAAGTGCGGCGGCGCTGCGGTCTCCGCGTGGAAGTCATCACCGGTGAAGAAGAGGCGCAGCTCACGCTGCGCAGCGCGTTGCATCACTTCGATCTCGCCGGACGGTCGGTCGCCGTCGTGGACATTGGCGGCGGCAGCATGGAGGTGACGCTGACCGCCGGCTCCGTCGTGGACGAAGTCCTCACGCTGCCGCTCGGCGCCGTACGGCTCACGGAGCGGTATGGGGGGGACGAGCAGCTCTCACCGAAACGCTGGCGCCGGCTGCGGCGCGCGATCGACCGCGTGCTCGACCGGCAGCTGCGCAAACCGCCCTTCCATCCGGAAATCATGATCGGCAGCGGCGGGACGTTCACCAATCTGGCGGCGATGGCGCAGTTCGATCGCGAGGGTACGACGCGGAGCGTGCAGGGATATGCGATGTCGCGCGCCGAGGTCGTGCATCTGCTGCATCGCCTGCGGGCGACGCCGCTCGCCGAGCGCCGCGAGACGACGGGCTTGAACCCCAAACGCGCCGACATCATCGTGGCCGGCGCCGCCGCGGTGTCGCGGCTCGCCAAGCGCCTCGGCACGCAGCAAATCCTCGTCAACAGCGGCGGATTACGCGATGGCCTGCTGCTCGGGATGATCGCCGACCACGTTCGGGCGGATACCGCCGAATCGTCGCGCCGGCCGACCCGGCTCGATTCGGCCCGCGCGTTCGCCCGGCAGTGCCGCTCCAGCGAGCGCCACTGCGAGCATGTGGCCCGGCTGGCCACGCAGCTCTTCGACGGCCTCGCGGGACATTTCGACCTGCCCGCCGATGCGCGCGAGCTGCTCGAAGCAGCGGCGTTGCTGCACGACATCGGCTATGTGATCAATCACGCGAAACATCATAAGCACGCCTATCATCTCATCCTGAACGGCGATCTCCAGGGGTTTACGCAGCGCGAGTTGGAGATCGTGGCGTGCGTCGCCCGGTATCATCGCAAGGCATTCCCGAAGAAACGACACACGGCCTTCGCGCGTCTCGAGCGGGTGGACCGCCGCATCGTCCGGGCGCTGGCGGGCATCCTGCGCGTCGCCGACGGTCTCGATCGCACGCACACGCAACGGATCACCGGCGTCGGGTGCGCCACACACCGCGGCTACGTCGAATTCACATTGCAGGCCCGCACCGACCCGCGTGTGGAGATCTGGGACGCTGAGCGCAAGTCGGGACTGTTTCAGCGGGCGTTCAAGCTGGAGCCTCGGTTCGTCTGGGTGCATGGCGCAGAGCGGCGGGGCGGGGCCCAACGCCTTAGACTCGCCGCGGCAGGCTGATCGTGTCGACCCCATATCAACCGGCGTTTCCCGCCGATCATTATCTCAATCGCGAGCTGAGCTGGCTCGAGTTCAACGCGCGCGTGTTGGAGGAGGCAGCCGACCCCTCCAACCCGCTGCTCGAGCGTCTCAAATTCGCCGCGATCTTCAGCTCGAATCTCGATGAATTCTTCGAGGTGCGGGTCGCGGGCCTGCAACAGCAGCTATACGCGGGCATCGAGCCGCAGGACTACGGCGCCGACGGTCTCGGTCCCGTGGAGCAGCTCGCGCGGATCGAGGCGCGCGTGCACGCGCTCGTCGCCGAGCAGCACCGGCTGCTCGACGCGGAGATCATGCCTGGCCTGGCCGCGGCCGGCATTCAGCGCGTCGCGCTCGATTCGCTCGAGCCGGCGGAGCGCGAATACCTCGACCGGTTGTTCGCACGGGAGATCTATCCGGTCCTCACACCGCTGGCGATCGATCCCGGCCATCCGTTCCCGCACGTCCACAACAAGAGCCTGAACATCGTCCTGCTGGTCGAGAACGCGGATTCGGGGCAGCAGCTCTACGGCGTCGTCCAGGTCCCGGCGCTGCTCGATCGCGTCGTCGCGCTGCCCGGATCGGGGCCACTCGAGCGACTGCGCTACGTCCTGCTCGAGGAGATCATCGCCGCACATCTCGGCGATTTGTTCGGCGGCTTCCGCGTGCTGGCCCACACCGTATTTCGCGTCACGCGCAACACCGACCTGGTCATCAACGAAGATGAAGCGGAGGACCTGCTTCAGACGATCGAGGAGACGTTGCGCCAGCGCATCCTGGGCGAAGCGGTGCGCCTGGAAATTCTGTCGTCGGGCGACGCGCGGTTCGCCCAGATGCTGATGGGCGCGCTCGATTTGCGCGAATCGGACGTCTACCGGGTCAACGGACCGGTGGATCTGACGGCGTTGATGGCGCTGCACCGCGGTGAGGGATTCCGGAACTTGCGGGACGAGTCGCTGCTCCCGCGGCAGTCGCCGGCGTTCGCCAGTGGCGAGAATCCCTTCGACGTGATTCGCAATCAGGATGTGCTCGTTCATCACCCGTACGAATCGTTCGGCGCCGTCGTGGACTTCATCGACCGCGCGGCCGACGATCCGCAGGTGCTGGCCATCAAGCAGACGCTGTATCGCACCAGCGGTGCGAGCCCGATCATCTCCGCGCTCGCGCGCGCCGCGCAGAACGGCAAGCAGGTCACCGCGCTGGTCGAGCTCAAAGCCCGCTTCGACGAAGAGAACAACATCGTCTGGGCGCGCGAGCTCGAGCAGGCCGGCGTGCACGTGGTGTACGGCATCGTGGGTTTGAAGACGCACTGCAAGGCCGCGCTCGTCGTGCGCCGCGAAAAGAGCGGGCTGCGCCGCTACGTGCACCTCTCGACCGGCAACTACAATCCGACGACGGCGCGCACCTACACCGATCTCGGCCTGTTCACGGCGAATCCCGATTTCGGCGAAGACGTGAGCGAAATGTTCAACCTACTGACCGGCTACTCACAGCGGCGCCGCTGGCGCAAGCTGCTCGTGGCGCCGGTCGAGCTGCGCGAGCGGGTGATCGAGCTGATCGAGCGCGAACGCCGCCATGCGGAAGCGGGTCAGCCGGCGCGGATCATCGTGAAGATGAATGCGCTCGTCGAAGTATCGGTGATCGACGCGCTGTATCGCGCATCGCAGGCGGGGGTCGTCATCGACCTCGTGATTCGCGGGATCTGCTGTCTGCGCGCCGGTCTGTCCGGCGTATCCGAGAAGATCCGGGTCGTCAGTATCGTCGACCGGTTCCTGGAGCACAGCCGGCTCTTCTATTTCTCCAACGCCGGCAATCCCGAAGTCTTTCTCGCCAGCGCCGACTGGATGCCGCGCAATTTCTTCCGGCGCATCGAAGTCATGTTCCCGGTGGAGGACGCTCAACTCAAGGCGCGCATCGTCGATCGCATTCTGCCGACGATTCTGGGCGACAACGTCAAGGCGCGGATTCAGAATTCGGACGGCTCATATCGACGCCTCGGTCCCGCGGACGCGGAACCGACCATCCGGTCTCAGACAGTGTTGCACAGTCTGGCCCGCGGTTCCGCCCACGTCGACGACCCCGGTGGCCGACGGCTGTTCGTTCCGGTGCTCCGTCGCAATGGCCAGAAGGGCAAACCGGAACCCCGGCGTTCTTCGCTGTCACGCGTCCGTCGCGGCTCGAAAACGCCAGCCAGTCGGAAGAGCTCCGAAGAGGGTCAGGGCTAGACCGTTAGATCTTCGCGCCGCCGCTCCCGCCGGCGGGCGGCCGCTCGACGCGTCCCCGGTCGCGCGATCGTCGCCGGTTGCAGTTGGCGCGCCGCCGCAGCCACGGCCCGCTGCAGATCCGGTCCCGCCTTGCCCCAGTCGCTCTGAAGCGTCGTAAACAGAGATGCCAGCTCATCGCGCAGCACGTCGGTTGCCGCCGAAACACCGGCGCGGTCGAGCTCATCGCGGAGCACGTGCGCGTCATTTATTGCGCCGAGTAGATCCTGCAGCTGTTTCAACCGCTTGAGCAACACATGCGCTGAGGGCACGCCTGCTTGTAGTGGCTCCAGGAGGTAACGCAGCTTCTTCGCGGCGATGCGGGTCGCGTGCAGCTCAGCGCGGGGGGCTTGCGAAACCGATGTCACGGCGCCCAGACGGGCACTCAGGTCCTCGGCGTGCCGAATGAGCGCGGCCGCTGCGGTCGCGCCAAAATGAGCGCGCTGGTCGCGGCCGGAGGATTCGAGCGTCGTGAGACGCTGCCTGAGCTTGCCGTCCAATTTCTCGAAACGCCGCAGCAGTTTCGTATGCGAGCGGATCTGCTCGCGGCGACGCCACGCGCGGATGCGCGCGCGGACGGGAGCGAGGGCACCCCGCTGCGCCGGTGCGAACCGCGCGGACCGATTGCGGAACCAGGCGAGCTGCACTTCGGCGTCGCGCGCGGCATTGGTGGCGCGCGCGAGCTTCCGCAGCCGCCGGCGCGTCTTCCTGGAGACGCCGTCGCGCAGCGCCGTGTACGCTCCCACGGTGACGCGAAGACGCCGGATCGCGACGCGGAAATCATGGAGCGCCTCGGCGTCCGCCCGATCGCCCAGACGCGCTGCTGCGGCCGCGGCGTCGTCGAGGTAGGATCGCGCGATCTGCGCCGCACTCTGGGCGACCGGAGCCATCAGCCCAACGACCGCAGATGACTGGGCCTGAGCAGCCAGACGAGCATGGCTTCGCCTGCGTCGATGCGCTCACCGAACTCCAACAGGCAGGCGCCGCCCTTGCCCAGCTCGAGGAACGATCGCTCCGAGCCCGCGGTCAGCCAGCTCGCGAGCGAACCGAGTCCCGGCTCGTGACCGACGATCGCCACGGTCTTGTGCGTTACCTGACTGCGGAGCCAGGGCGCCAACGCGGGTGGCCGCTGGCCGGGGGCCAATGCGTCAACGGTCGTTGGCGTCCCCTTGTCGTAGACCTTCGCGAGAATCACAGCGGTCTCCATCGCGCGCGTCAACGGGCTGGTCGCGAGCATGTCCACTCGCGGAACGATCGCGCGCAGCCCCTTCGCCGCCTCTTTCATCTTCTTCTTTCCGTCGGCTGTAAGGGGTCGGAGGGAATCGTCGCGTGGTGCCCATGCTTCGCGTTCTTCCGCAATGCCATGGCGGACAACGAGGAGCTGCATGCCGAAAAGGTGGCGGGGACGGCATTGGTTTGGCAACTGAGACCAGCGCGGGTCGGAGCGCTCACGCGCCCCGACCCGCGTTGTCCTTCGGAGCTATTCAGCGATCGCGCGTGCCGCGCTCAACGCTTCGACCATTTTCGAATGCATTCGCCATATCGTTGGCCCCCGCATCACGATCACTCAGCGGCTCCAGTCCCCAGCGGTTTTCGATCAACGCCAGGATCGATGTCGTGTCATAGCGGTTGTGATCGACGAAATGGCGCTTGGCGAACGGCGAGATGACCAGCGTCGGCACCCGGATACCCGGCCCCCAGCGGTCGACGACGGGAGGCGGGACGTGGTCCCAGAAGCCGCCATGCTCGTCGTACGTGATGACGATCGCCGTGGTCGGCCAGTCGGGTCCATTCCGAATCGCATCGACGAGATCCATGACGTGATGCTCCCCGGTGAGGAGATCGGCATACCCGGGGTGCTCGTTTTGCGGGCCGAGGGGCTTGATGAACGACACCGCTCGCAACGTCCCCGCTTGCGCGGCCGCAATGAACTCCGACTCGTCGCGCAGGTGCTCGGCCTTCGCGGCGGTGCCGTCGGCGTAGTTCGCGAAGAAGGCGAAGGGCTGATGGTGGTATTGAAATAGCGGATCGGCGTGTCCGGCGAGCGCGTCGTTCCAGCCGCCCGAGTACCACGCCCAGCTGATGTTGCGCTCGGAGAGTCGGTCACCGATCGTCGCAAACGTCTGGTTCGGGACGAGCTGATTCGACGGCACAGGCGGATGGGGTTGATTGACGGTAAAGAGCGTGTTCACCGCGTACCCATCGGGCGTCACGGCACCATCCTTGATCAGCGATCCATCCGATCCCAGTTGCGCGACGAGCGAGCTCGGCGCATTCGGGAAGACGGGGGTGCGCGCCGCGATCAGCCAGATGTGATTGAGAAACGAGCCGCCGAACGCCGCGTGAAAGAAGTTGTCGCACAGCGTGTAACTCGCCGCCTCCGCGGCGAGCGGCAGCGGACCCGTATGATAGAAGCCCATCACTTCGCCTTTCGCGTTGCTGACCTGCGCAAACTTGTCCATCCTGCCGCCGTCGATTTGTAACTGCTCGTGGTAGAACCGGTGCACGAGATCGGGAATACGCAGATTGGCCGGCACGAAGTCCTCGATGGCGAACGGGGCGTTCGGCAGCGTCGTCGGGAAGGGCGAGCCGCCGGCGTCCACCTGCGTCTCGGTCGCTCCCGCATTGCTCAAGCCATCGGCGCCGGGGAACTGGCCGTAGAGATTGTCAAAGCTGTGGTTCTCGAGATAAATGACGATGAGATGTTGCAAGCGATCGGGGATTGGGCCGTCCTGTCCACTTGGGCCGCGCTGCTCGGCCGAGAGTGCGTGGGTGGGGGACGTCGGCTGTTCGTGTTGACAAGCGATTAAGAGGAGGGATGCGAGCGTGCACGTGAGGGGGAACAGGCACCTGCTGGGGTGTCGGTCCATGAGAGCTCCTCGGCGGTAGTGAGGTCGATCCTGCGCCGTAAGAAGAGACCGGCCCCCCGCCACGACGGAGCGAATTCTCGGTCAATTGTGTGTCACGAAATTCCAGCGCAATTTTGAACGTACTATGCGTCTCCTATCGCTACTCCTGGCGCTCCAGGCCCCTTCGCAGCCGGCCCGCACGCCCGCTCCGGATACCGCGCACATCGTCATCGTCGCAACGACGGACATTCACGGTCGGGTGCTCGGCTGGGACTACGTGCGTGATGCCGCGACGCCCGGCGGGCTGTCGCGCGCCGCCACCGCGTTAGAGACGCTGCGCGCGCGCTATCCCAGCAATCTGATCCTGGTGGACGCCGGCGATCTCCTGCAAGGAAATCCGTTCGCGACATTCTTCGGCCGTTACGACAAGCGCCAACCGGAGCCCATCGTCGACGCGCTCAACGCGCTCCAATACGACGTGGCAACCCCCGGGAATCACGATTTCGATTTTGGGCTCCCGTTCCTGCGCCGCGCGGCCAACGAGGCGACGTATCGCTACGTCACCGCCAACATCGAAGACAGCGCCGGCGCCCCGCTGTTCCCCAAGACCGTGATGCTGGCGCGCGGCCCGGTGAAGATCGGCGTCACCGGATTCACGACACCGGGCACGATGCTGTGGGACCGCTCTCAGCTCGGCGGTAAGGTGCGCGTGCGGCGGATCGCCAGCTCGGTCTCGACGGCGCTCGCCCGCCTGGAGGGCGAGGGCGCCGACCTGAAGATCGTCCTGATCCACAGCGGCTTCGGTGAATCGAGCTACGACACGACGGGCGTGGGACCGGAAAACGACGCCGCGGCGCTCGCGAACGTCAATCCGAAACCTGACGTCGTGATCGTCGGGCATACCCATCGCGAGATCCGCGACACGGTGATCAACGGCGTGCACTTCGTAGAACCGAAGAACTGGGCGCAGAGCCTGGCGGTCGTGCACGTCTCACTCGCGAAGGATTCCACTCCGGGCCGTCACTATCACGTGACCGCGGTACGGGCCGACCTGATTCCCATCGGGAATCTCGCGGAGCTGCCGCGATTCACACAGCGCTTCGCCGCGGCTCACGAAGCGACGCGGCTCTGGGCGGCGACGCCCCTCGGCAACGTGGGCCCGGGCTTTGATGCGCGCTATGCGCGCGCGCAGGACACGCCGCTGCTCGACTTCATCAACGAAGTGCAGCGCCGGCGAACCAACGCACAGCTTTCCGCCGCGTCCGCGTTCGACGTTCAAGCCGGACTGCCGGAAGGTGAAGTGCATCAACGCGACATCGCCGGGATTTATCCGTATGAGAATACGCTGCGTTCCGTGCGCATCTCCGGTCAGCAGCTGCGCGAATTTCTGGAGCATTCCGCGCTTTACTTCCACACCTACGAGCCCAACCGCTCGATCATCAACGACAGCATCGCGGGCTACAACTTCGACGTCGTGACCGGGGTCGTGTACAACATCGACCTCTCGCGTCCACCGTTGCAGCGCATCCGTGGTCTGGCCTACGCAGGCCGGATCGTGCAACCTACCGACAGCTTCACGATGGCGGTGAACAGCTACCGGCAGGCCGGTGGCGGCGGCTACGCGATGCTGTCGAACGCGCGCGTCGTCTACGACCGTGGCGAAGACATCCGCGAGCTCCTGGTCGACGAAGTCCGCCGCGCGAGGATGGTCCAAGCGTCGGCGTATTTCCATCCCAGCTGGGCGATCATTCCCGATCCGGCGCGCGCCGCCGCGCGCGCGGTGTTCGCACCCGCGCCGGCCGCCGTCAGCACCGTCGACAGTACGCTGCTCCGCGTGCTCGCGATCAGCGATCTGCATGGCCAGCTCGAGCCGCGCGTGTGGGATTGGTCACAGGGCCGGCAGGTCGGCGGCGTGGCGGCGATGCGACCGTGGCTCGACAGCCTGGCGCGCGCCTGCGGTTGCACCAGCGTGCGCATCGATGCCGGCGACGAGATGCAGGGGACCGCGCTGTCGAACGCCACGTCCGGACGAGGCACGATCGACGCGCTGAATACGCTGGCGATCGATGCCACCGCCATCGGGAATCACGAGTTCGACTGGTCGGTCGATACGCTGCGCGCGCGGATGAGCGAGGCGAAGTATCCGTTCCTGTCCGCGAACATCACGAACAGCGGCGGTACCGCGCGGCCCGATTGGGCGACGCCGTGGACACTCATCACCCGGAACGGACTGCGCATCGCGGTGATCGGGTTGACCACGACCGAGACGCCGACGAGCACCGCGGCGCGCAACATTCGTGGCCTGGCGTTCGGTGATGAAGCGCAGGCGATCAAGCGCTACCTGCCGGCGGCGCGCGGCGGATCCGACTTTGTCATCGTGGCAGCGCACGCCGGGGCGGTTTGCGATTCCGGCGGTGCAGGGTGCCACGGGGAGATCCTCGACCTCGCCCGGCAGCTCGACTCCGGCTCCGTCGATCTCATCGTCGCGGGCCACACGCATTGGCGCGTGAACACGGTGGTCCACGGCATCCCGATCGTCGAGGCGCAGTCGAGCGGACGGTCGATCGCCGTCGTCGATTTCGTGCGCGTCGGGGGCACACGGCGCGAAGTGCGCGTGCAGCTGGTCACACCGTATGCCGATCAGGTGAAGCCCGACATCGCCTTGACCGACGCGTTGGCTCGCCAGCAGCAGGCGATGCGCAATCTTACGGATCGGGTCGTCGGGCGGCTCAAGTTCCCCATGAAGAAAGAGGGCGGCGAATACGCACTCGGCCGGCTGATCGCCGATGCGCAGCGCAGCGCCGGCCACGCCGACGTCGCCATCATGAACAACGGCGGCATTCGCGCCGATTTGCCGGAAGGCGCGATCACGTGGGGCAACGTCTACCAGGTGCAGCCGTTCCAAAACCGGTTGCAGCGTCTCACCGTGACCGGCGCCGTTCTGCTCGATGCGCTGGAGCACTGCGTCGGCGGACACGATCACTTCCCCGATTGCCACGTCGCTGGCGTGCAGGTGTGGTACGATGCGGGCAAAGCACCGGGAAAGCGCATCAACCGCACACAGCTCGAGAACGGCAAGAGTATCGACAGGGACCGCCCCTACACGCTCGTGGTCAGTGACTTCATGACCACCGGCGGTTCGGGCTTCGGCATGCTTGCCGCGGCTCCCAAGGAAGATCTCGATGTCGTGGACATCGACGCCTTCATCCGCTACCTGGGTGCACTACCCGCTCCCGTGGAGGCGCCTGCCGACGTGCGCTTCCACCGGACGGACCACTGATGCGGGTTTTCATCAACGACAAGGCAGTGGACGTGCCGCGCGGCGCCCGAGTGCGCGACGCGGTCGCGCAGGCGGATGACGGTTTGGCGCGGTTGCTCGATAGCGCCGCCTATGTGACCGATGCCGCCGGCCGGCCGATCGATGCCGGCGATCTGGTCGGTGAGGCCGGCGCGGTGTTTCGCGTGGTGGTGTCGGCGAAGCGCGAGGGGAAACCGCGTCTCACCAAGGAAACGCTGGGGCGCTGGCCCAAGGCCGAGCTGCACGTGCATCTCGATGGCGCGCTGCGACCCGCGACGATGCTCGAGCTGGCCCGCGCGCAGAGCATTCGCCTGCCCGCCGACACTCCCGACGCGCTCGCGAAGGCGATGCTCGTACGCGACGCCAAGAGCCTCGAGGAGTATCTCCAGAAGTACGAAATCACCCTCTCCGTCCTACAAACCGCCGCGGCACTCGAGCGCGTCGCGTATGAATTCGTCATCGACGTTGCCGCCGAGAACGTGCGCTACGTCGAGGTCCGGTATTCGCCGCTGCTGCATCGTCCCGCGCTGACGCTGGCGCAGGCGATCGAGGCGCCGCTCGCCGGGATTCGGCGCGCGTCCGCGGAGACGGGAACGAAGGTCGGACTCATCGTCTGTGCGATGCGCACGCGTTCGCCGGCGGAGTCGCTGGAGCTGGCGCGCGTCGCTGCGGAGTACCGGACCACGGGCGTCACGGCGTTCGATCTTGCGGGCGCGGAGCGCGGCCATCCCGCGCGCGAGCATCGAGCGGCGTTTGAGTACGCGGCCGGACATGGAATGGCGTGCACCTGCCATGCAGGCGAGGGCGACGGGGCGCACTCCATCGATCAGGCGGTCCACGAGCTCGGCGCGCAGCGCATCGGACACGGGACGCGACTCGCGGAGGATCCCGCGCTGCTCGAGGAAATCATCGCACGCAAGATCCCGCTCGAGATGTGCCTCACGAGCAACGTCCACACCCACGTGGTCAGCGCGGTGGCGGAGCATCCCTTTGCGCGCTATTACCAGCAGGGCGTCGTCGTCACGCTGAACACCGACGGCCGGCTGACCGATGGCATCACGCTGACCGACGAGTACTATCTCGCCCACACGGCGCTGGGCCTCGGACCAGCCGATCTCGCGCGCGTCGTGCTCAACGCGTGCGAGAGCGCCTTTCTTCCCGAGTACGAGAAGGTCGCGCTGGTGTCCCGCGTGCAGAGCGAACTCGGAGCTCTCTAATGTCCTGGCGACGCGTTGTCTTCGCTTTTGCGGTCACGTTCGTGTGCGCGCTGACCGTGTTCACGCTGCCGCGCTTCGTGTTCAACACGGTCAGCGGGGCGGTCAGACAAACGCCTGCACAAGACACCGCCAAGGCTCAGCCGGCGCCGATGCCCCCCCCCCCGCCCCCCCGGTCGCTCGGCTCGCGTCTGACCGGGCTCTTCGGAATCATCCTCATCCTCGGCATTGGGTTTGCGTTCTCGCGCAACCGACGCGCGATCAGCTGGCGCGTCGTCGCGTGGGGCGTGGGGCTGCAGCTCGTGTTCGCGATCTTCGTGCTGCGCGTGCCCATTGGCCAGGAGATCTTCAGTTGGCTTGGCGCCACGGTGACGAAGATCCTCAGCTTCTCCTACGCCGGCTCCGAATTCGTCTTCGGTGAAATCGGCAAACAGCATTCCAGCATCGGCGTCGTCTTCGCGTTCCAGATCATGCCCGCGATCATCTTCGTGTCGGCGCTGTTCGCGATCATGTACTACCTCGGCATCATGCAGATCGTGGTCAAGGCGTTCGCGATCGCGATGAACAAGATCATGGGGGCGAGCGGCGCCGAGAGCCTGAACGTCGCCGCGTCGATCTTCATGGGGCAGACGGAGGCGCCGCTCACGATTCGCCCGTTTCTGCCGCGCATGACGATCTCGGAGCTCATGACGGTGATGACCGCCGGGATGGCCCACGTCTCCGGCTCGATCATGGCGGCCTACATCGCGTTTGGGATTGAGGCGCGGCACCTGCTGACCGCCGTGATCATGACCGCGCCGGGGACGATCATGATGGCGAAGATCATCGAGCCCGAGACCCAAGTCCCCGAAACCCTCGGCGGGGTCAAAGTCGATATTCCGCGCACCGACGTGAATGTGCTCGACGCCGCGGCGCGCGGCACGAGCGAAGGCCTGCAGCTGATGCTCAACGTGATCGCGATGCTCATCTCGTTCATCGCGCTCATTGCGCTCGTCAACGGGTTGTTCGGATGGATCCATGGATTCATTTCCTGGTTCCCGGTCAGTCTCCAGACTGTGCTCGGGTGGATTTTCCGGCCCATCGCGTTTGTGATGGGTGTACCCTGGCACGACAGCGGCACCATCGGCGCGTTGCTGGGTGAGCGGATGGTGATCAACGAATTCATCGCCTACGCGCATCTCGGCCCGCTGAAGGCCAGCCTCGATCCCCTTTCCTTCACGATCGCCACCTTCGCGCTGTGCGGATTCGCGAACCTCAGCTCCGTCGGCATTCAGATCGGCGGCATCGGCGCGCTCGCGCCCGAACGCAAGCACGATCTCGCCCGGCTCGGATTCCGCGCCATGATCGCGGGGACGCTCGCCAACTTCTTGTCCGCGACGCTCGCCGGCATCCTGCTGTGACCGAACCGTCGAGCGCAGTCGCCGCGGCCACCGCTGCGGTGGCGAAGCGACTTGGCAAGCTCAAACCCCGAGTGGCGATCGTGCTCGGATCGGGACTCGGCTTTCTCGCCGGCGAGGTCACCGATCCGATTCACATTCCCTACTCGACCATTCCAGGTTTTCCGGAGCCTGGTGTGGCCGGTCACAAGGGTGAGCTGGTGGCGGGACGCCTGGAAGGCGTCTCGGTGCTCGTGCAGGCGGGACGTTTTCATCTATACGAAGGTCATTCCGCGACCGTAGCCGCGCTTCCCGCCCGAGTATTTGCAGCGCTGGGCATCGAGATCTTGATCGTCACAAATGCGGCGGGGGGTGTGCGCCGGACCTTCCCAGGCGGCACCCTGATGTTGATCGCCGACCACATCAACCTGATGTGGCGGAATCCCTTGATTGGCCAGCCCGAGCCGGGCGAACAGCGCTTTCCCATCATGCACGAGCCCTATGACGCGGAGTTGCGCGCGCTCGCTCGCACCGTCGCCCGCGAGGCACGCGTTCCGATGGAAGAGGGCGTCTATGTGGGCCTGCTCGGCCCATCCTACGAGACGCCCGCCGAGGTGCGCATGCTGGAGCGGTTAGGGGCCGATGCCGTGGGAATGTCGACGGTGCCGGAGGTGATCGTGGCGCGTTCGCGGGGTCTCCGCTGCCTGGGCTTTTCCTCTATTACCAACTCTGGGGCGGGCATCACGGGCGAGACGCTCTCACACGAGGAAGTGCTCGCCGCCAGCGAGAAAATGGGGCGTCAACTCTCCGTGGTCCTCAAGGGAGTGCTGAGCCGCGCGCTCCTCGCTTAAAGGCCCTCGCTCGGCGGCCGTGGCGGCCCGGGCACGAAATGGTTGAGCGGACCGTGCCCATCGCCCCTGCCAAGCCCCGGCGCGGCCGCGATCGCGCGATGCACAAAGTCGAGCGCATCGATGACGGACTGCTCGAGCGATCGACCCAGCGCGAGACCGGCGACGATGCCGGCCGAGAGCGTACAGCCGGTCCCATGTGTCGATGTGGTCTCGATGCGCTCGTGCGTGAACCGCCGAACTGCGCCTTCTTCCACCAACACATCGACGATTATCTCCGTGTCCCGAAGATGCCCGCCTTTGATCAGCGCGGCTCGCGCTCCCATCGAGACAAGCGTGCGTCCGGCCTGCTCCATTTGATCGGGAGTGCGGACGTCCCGCTCGATCAGGATTGAAGCTTCGTTGAGATTCGGTGTGACGAGCAGCGCGAGCGGTACCAACCGGCGCGCAATCGACGCTTCCGCCTTCTTGTCGAGCAAGCGGTCTCCTGACGTCGCGACCATCACCGGATCGAGGACGTAGTTCGGCAAGCGGAGCTCGGCGATGCGTTCAGCAACGACGTCCACGATTTTCGCCGAACCCAGCATTCCTGTTTTTACGGCCGCGGGGGGTAGATCCGCGGCGAGTGCTTCGATCTGGCGCGCCACCAGGGCGGGGGATACCGCTTCCCAAGCGAGCACGCCCACGGTGTTTTGCGCAGTGACGGCGGTGACGGCGCTCGTGCCGAACACACCGAATTGATGAAACGTCTTGAGATCGGCCTGGATGCCGGCGCCGCCGCCTGAATCGGAGCCCGCAATCGTGAGCGCGATTCTCACGACTGCCGCTTGGCGAAAACAACGGGGCGCGCAATCTTACGTGCACCCATGACCAGTGCGAGGACGCGCATCGCTGGTAATCTGCAGTCGACCGTTCGCGATCTCCAACGGCGCAAGGCGCGTGGCCGCCGTGGCCTGGCCGTCGTGGAAGGCGTGCGGCTCGTGGAGGAGGCGCTGGCCGCGGGTCTCGAATTCAAGGGCGCGGTCGTGTCTCCCGAGCTCGCCCGCACGACGCGCGGCCAGACGCTCGCGGCCGAGCTGGCGAGTCACGCGGTGGCAATCGAGGAAGTCGGCACGCGTGCGTTTGGGGATCTCGCCGGAACGGAAACACCGCAGGGCATTCTCGCCATCGTCACGCCACGCGTCTGGGCACTCGCGGAGGTCAGGGATGGGCCGCTGCTTGTTGTGGACGGCGTTCAGGATCCCGGCAACGTCGGCACGCTGATTCGGACCGCGCACGCGCTCGGAGCGTCCGCCAGCCTGCTGTTGCGGGGTAGCGCGGACCCGATGAATCCGAAGGCGCTGCGGGCCGCGATGGGCGCTACGTTCCGCCATCCCGTCGTGCAGCTCGACGACGGTCCGTTCATCGCCTGGGCGCGCGAGCACGAGTTCACCCTCTGGGCGGCCGCCGCGGACGGCGTGCCGATCGCCCGCGCGCTCGACAACAAGCAATCGCGCACGGAGCGGATTGCCGTGATCGTCGGAAACGAAGGGGCCGGCCTGCGACCGCACCTCAACGCGGTTGCGTCTCAGCGCGTGGCGATTCCGCTGGCGCGCGGCGCCGAGTCGCTGAACGTGGCGGTCGCGGCGGGCATCCTGTTGTACGAGGTGCTGCGTGGGCGCTGACTGGTTCATCATTGTCATCACCGCGGCATTGGGATTGTGCGTGGGCAGCTTTCTCAACGTCTGCATTCATCGGCTCTGGCACGAGAACCCCGAGCAACGCTCGCTGCTGCATCCGCCGTCGACCTGTCCACACTGCAAACAGCGCATCGTCTGGCGCGATAACATCCCGGTCTTCTCGTGGCTGTGGCTGCGCGGCAAATGCCGCTGGTGCCACAAACCAATTTCGATGCAGTACCCGATCATCGAAGCGTCCGTCGGCCTGCTGTGGGTCGTCGCGTTGCTGTATTACGGCTTCACGATGCACGCGCTCGCCGCGGCGATTTTCGGGACCATCCTCATAGGCATCGGGGTAATCGACGCTAGACACAAGATCATTCCGGATGAGTTGAGCGTCTCAGGCCTGGTGCTGGGACTCGCGCTGTCATTGAGCGGCGGCCTTCCGGGATTTCTGCAGGCGCTGCTTGGCGCCGCGGTCGGCTGGTCGGTGCTGTGGGCCGTCCGCGAGCTCGGCGGCTTGATCCTCCGGCAGGAAGCGATGGGCTGGGGAGACATCAAGATGCTGGCGATGGTCGGGGCGTTCGTGGGCTGGAAGAATGCGTTGCTCACGATCTTCGTCGGCGCCATCATCGGCACGGCGTTCTACCTGCCCCTCATGATCTGGAGCATTCGGAAATGGCGGCGTTACGAGCTCCCGTTCGGCGTGTTCTTGGCGATCGCCGCGGGTGTTACGTTCGTTTTCGGAGATACGATGATTTCCTGGTACCTGGACTTTCTGAAGAGCCGTTGACCGATGTCTGATCCATTCTCCGGGCTATTCGATTTCGGGGACGTTCTGGAGCGCGTCGGCATCGACATCACCACGCTCGCGCGACGCGGCGATCTCGAGCCCGTGCGCTGCCGGGATGCCGAGATCGTGCGCGTCATCGACATCCTTCTGCGGCAGGGGAAAAACAACCCCGCCCTCGTGGGGCGCGCCGGTGTGGGCAAAACCGCGATTGCCGAGGGACTCGCGCAGCGCATCGCGGCGGGCGACGTGCCGCCTGCGCTCAAGGACGCCCGCATCCTCCAGCTCGACCACGTGTCCCTGCTTGCCGGCACATCCTTCCGCGGGCAGTACGAGGATCGGATTCGCCGTCTCGTGAAAGCGCTCGGCACCGATCCCAACCTCATCCTATTCGTGGATGAGCTGCACAACCTCATTGGGCAGGGGACGGCGATGGGCGCGGCGATGGACGCCGCCAACATGCTGAAACCCGCTCTCGTGCGCGGCGACATCCGGGTCATCGGTGCCACCACCGGCGAGGAATACGACAAATGGATCCGCGCCGATCCCGCCTTGGAGCGCCGGTTCCAGCCGGTCACGATCGAAGAGCTCGATGCGATTCAGACGTGGGAAGTCCTCGTCGCCAGGCGCCCGCGACTCGAGCGGCACCACGCTGTCGCCATCGCGGACGACGCGCTCAAGGCCGCGATCGTCCTGACCGACCGCTTCGTGCCCGAACGCGCGCGCCCCGATAAAGCGATCGACGTGCTCGACGAGGCATGCGCCCACGCGCAGGCGACGGCGCATGTCTCTCCGGAGCTCGACAAGCTGATTCGCGACCGCAAGAAGGTCGAGGCGATGATTCGCCGCGGGTTGACGGAGGAGCAAGGATCGGCCCCGGAAGAGCCGATGCCGGACCTGGCGACCGTGCTGCAGCGGTTTGGCGAGGAGCTGAACGAATTATTGGGCGGCGAAAGTCGCCGGAAGACGGCGGATGAACCTCTGGCGACCTCCGCCGACTCCCGGCGTCCTTCGGCGCTGGAAGACCAGCGCGCCGAGCTGGATCGCCGGCTCCGCGCCGAGCTCGAGCGGCAGGGCATGGTCGTGACGGGCAAGGAAGTCGCGCGCGTCGTGGGCGTGGCGGTTGGCAAAGGAATCGAGTGGGCCGGCTGACTCGCCTCGCCGCATTGGTGGGGCTCGTGCTTGTCGTTGCGACGTGTCGCGAGCGCGCCCAGAATGTGCAGAGCGAGGCGGACCTGAAGGACATCGTGCACCGCATGATGCCGCTCGTCGCCCAGAACGCCGGTCTTCCCTTCAAACGTGAACCGAAGGTGTTGCGCCGCTCGCGCACGCAGGTCCGCGATTACGTCATTCACAAGTTCGACGAAGACTTGCCGCCAAGCGACCTCGCCGGACTGCAATCGGCCTTGCGGCTGTTCGGGCTTATCCCTGACTCCTTGGAGCTCCGGCCCACGATGATCGATCTGCTCACCGAGCAGATCGCCGGATATTACGACCCCGATTCCAACGCGCTGTATATCCCCGCCGATATCGAGCCGTATCAGCTGCGCGTCGTGGTGTCACACGAGCTCGTGCATGCATTGCAGGATCAGTACGTCAAACTCGATTCGATCATCACCCAGCGCGGCCACAACGATCGGCGCTCCGCGGCACAGGCGATTCTCGAGGGTCAGGCGACCGTCGTGCAGATCCCCGTGCTGATGCCCGAGCAGAAGCCCGATACGCTGCCGTTGGGGTGGTTCTGGAAGCAGCGGACGGTGATGGCGCGGCAACAGGCACAGATGAAGGAGTTTGCGCACGCGCCCCTGTGGCTGCGCGAAGGCCTGGTGTTCCCGTACCTGGGTGGTGCGGACTTCATCATCTGGTTCCGACGGAAGTATTTCGGGAGATCGGTGCTCGATTCGATGCCGACATCGACGGAGCAGATTCTGCATCCGGATCGATACGCCCGGCACGACGAGCCCACGGAAGTGATTTTCCCGAAATCGGCGACGGACACAGTGATCTACGAAGACAATCTCGGTGAATTCGAGACGCGGCTGCTGTTCCAGCAGCTCCTGGGCGATGAGACCGAAGCCGCGCGCTTAGCGGAGGGGTGGGACGGCGATCGGTACCGCGTGCTCGGGAAGACTCGCGACGTCCTCGAGTGGTACAGCGTCTGGGACGACGCGGCGGCCGCGAGCAAGTTTGCGGCCGGGCTCGAGCGTGCCTGGGCAAAGCGCCGCCCGGTCGGTCAGAAGGGCAGGCGGTCGGACATCAAGCAGCTGACGGTTGAGGGCCGGCCCGTAGTACGACTAATCGACGCGCCTGTGAGCTGGACGGGCTGGCGGAGCCTGCCCGCCGTGCGGCTCAGCGAACGAGGCGAGTGATCGAATAGATCAGGAGTCCGACGAGCCCGCCGACGAGCGTGCCGTTGATGCGGACGAACTGCAGGTCTCTTCCCACGGCCAACTCGAATCGCCGCGATGTCGCCTCCGGGTCCCATCCCGCTACCGTCTGAGCGATCAGGTCGCCGATCTCGTGGCGGTATTTCTCCACCACTCCAGCCGTCAAATCGATCAGCAGGTCGTCGATTTCGGCGAGCAGCGTCGGATTCGACAACAGGGCGGCGCCGAATTCACTGAGGCCGTTGTCGAGCGGACTCGGCGCGCCGTCGACGCCGGCTCCGGTCGCGTAGTTGGTGACCGTCTGCCGAATGCCATCCCACAGCCGCTTCGATAGCTCGACCGTCGACGCGTCCATCAACCACTCTTCCTTCATTGCCTCCGCGCGCGCGATCACTTCAGGCGAATGCTGCAAGCGCTCGATGAAGTCGCGAATCGCGTCGTCGAATGCGGTGCGCAGCGGGTGTGATGGGTCCATCACCATATCGTGCAGCAGCCGCTCCACGGCTGCGATGATCTTTTGATAGATCTTGTCGTCCAGCACCGGGGGCACCCACCACGGTGTCTCGGCGCGCACGCGCTCGCGAATGACATCGCGGTTATTTCTGACCGCATCGGCAGCCAGTCGCACCGCGGCATTCAGCAGCTCTTCCTGACGATTGTCGGCGAGCGCGAGCTTCAGCGTCTTCCCCAATGCGGGCGCGACTCGGAATGCGCGCACGCGGTTGCGGACGACCTGACTCACGAGCTCCTGAACTTCGTCATGTGGCAACGCCTCGAGCGTCTTCGCCAAGCCGCTCGCGAATTGTCGCGCGATCTGACGAGCATGGTCGCGGTCCGCCAGCCACTGCGCGCCGCGCTCGGCGGGATGCACGCGCCGGAGATTCGCGCTGATCACCTCGTGTGAGAGGAAGTGATTCTGGACGAAGGTGCCCAGGATCTGGCCGATCCGCTCCTTGCGCGTCGCCACTATCGCCGTGTGTGGAATCGGCAAGCCCAGCGGATGCCGGAAGAGCGCCGTGACCGCAAACCAGTCCGCGAGCCCACCGACCAGCGACGCTTCCGCCGTTGCGCGCACGTAACCCAGCCAGGGGAATTGTGGCTCGAAGACGCTGGCGGCGACGAACACGAGCAGCGCGATCGCCAGCAGGCCGGTCGCGCGCCGCTTCATCGCGTCGAGCCTGGCCTGACGCTCGGCGTCGTCGGGGCGCGACCACTGCGGCGTCACGGGTGCCGGGGAGGGGGAGGGGGCGGGGGCGGGGGCGGGGGCGGGACTCGTCATAGAAGCCAAAATTAAGACCCCCACTTGGATTCAGGGTACTCGCCATTTAGCTTGCTACGCTTATGTTTACGGCCCTTTCCGAGCAGCTGACCGGCGTACTGAACCGGCTCAGGGGTCGCGGGGTGCTCTCGGAAAGCGACGTCACCGACGCGCTGCGCGAGATCCGCCGGCACCTGCTCGAGGCGGACGTGAGCTTCGAGGTCACGCGCGGCTTCGTCGAGCGGGTGCGCGAGCGCGCCGTCGGCGCGCTGCACGTCAAGGCGGTGAGTCCCGGCCAGCAGGTCGTCAAGCTGGTGCACGACGAAATCGCGACACTGCTCGGCGGCACGCAGGCCGGCCTCGATTTCGCTTCCGTAGGTCCGACGGTGATTGTGCTCGTCGGGTTACAAGGATCGGGCAAAACGACCACGGCGGCGAAGCTCGCGCGCCGGCTGAAGCTCGAGCAGAAGGCGCCGGGGTTGGTCGCGGCGGATGTGTATCGACCGGCCGCGGCGGAACAGCTCGAGCAGCTCGGCAAGCAGATTGGCGTCCCGGTTCTCGGCAAACGCGACACGGGAAACGTCGTGAAGCTGGTGCAGGACGCGTTGCGCGAAGCGGAGGCCGTACGCGCACGCACGGTGATCGTCGATACCGCCGGACGGCTGCAAATCGACGCGGCGATGATGGACGAGCTGAAAGCGCTCAAGGCAGCCGTCACGCCGCGCGAAATACTGCTCGTCGCCGATGGCATGACGGGACAGGACGCCGTGAAGATCGCGCGCGGTTTTCACGACGCGGTCGGGCTGACCGGCGTCATCCTGACGAAGCTCGACGGTGATGCGCGCGGCGGCGCGGCGCTGTCGATCCACGGCGTGACCGGCGTGCCAATCAAGTACGTGGGAGTCGGCGAAAAAACCGACGCGCTCGAGCCGTTCGATCCGGTGCGCATGGCGGGACGGATCCTGGGGCAGGGCGACGTGGTCTCGCTGGTTGAAAAAGCGGCAGCGAACGTCGACGCCGAAGCCGCCAAGCGCCTCGAGCAAAAAGTGCGGTCCAAGAAAGGCATGGACCTGCAGGATTTTCTCGTCGCGCTGAAACAGATGCAGTCGATGGGTCCGCTGAAGCAGGTGCTCGGCCTCCTGCCGGGGGTCAACGCCAAGGCGCTGCAGGGTGTATCGATGGACGACAACCGCCTGAAGCACGTCGAGGCGATCGTACTCTCGATGACGCCGGAGGAGCGGGCCGATCCCAGTGTGTTGAGCGGATCGCGAAAGCTGCGGGTCGCAAAGGGAGCCGGCCGTCCGGTGCAGGAAGTGAATCGCCTGCTGGAACAGTTCCAGCAGATGCGCAAGCTCAGCAAGTTCATGAAAAGGATGTAGGAACGTTATGGCAACTCGAATTCGGCTGCGCCGCGTGGGACGGAAGGGTCAGGCCTACTTCCGCATCGTGGTCGCGGACTCCAAATCGCCGCGCGACGGACGCTTCGTCGCGGCGATCGGCAATTACAACCCGCGCGCCAATCCCGCGGTGATCGACGTGAACGCGGAACAGGCGCGAGCCTGGCTCGAGAAGGGCGCGCTGCCGACGGATACGGTGCGTTCGCTCCTCAAGAAGGCCGGCGTACTCCGTGGAGGAAAACAGTCGCCCCCGCCCCCGCCCCCGCTTCCCCCGGCCCCGGCCGCGTAGTCGGGCGGCTGCGCAAGCCGCACGGCCAGCAGGGGGAGGTCGCGGTGATCCCCCTCGTCGAAAATCCGGGAACGGTGTTCGTTCCCAAAGCGCGACTGTACGTGCTGAATGAGGATCGCGCCGTGATCGCCGGGCCGCTGGTGGTGGCAAGACGCCGGGCGTATCATCGCGAGTGGCTGCTGGGTTTTGAGGGCGTGACATCTCGAGCGGCGGTCGAGAGCTGGCGCGACCAGCTCGTCGCCGTGGACGAGTAGCGATGTTGCGGATCAACGTGGTGACGCTGTTTCCGGAGTGGTTCACCGCGCCGCTGGGATCGAGCATCCTGGGACGCGCGGCAACAGCGGGACTGGCTCGCTATCGCATCGTGCAGCTGCGCGATTACACGCACGATAAGCACCGGACGGTCGACGATACGCCGTACGGCGGCGGTGCGGGGATGGTGCTGAAGCCAGAGCCGTTCTTCGAGGCCGTCGAAGACTTGAGGGCAAAACCGCCGATCGCGCTGCTGTCGGCGCGCGGGCGGGCGTTCACACATGACACCGCGGTGCGTTATGCGGTCGGCACCGAGCTGACGTTATTGTGCGGCCATTACAAGGACGTCGACCAGCGCGTCGCGGATGGATTGGGTGCCGAAGAGTTGTCGATCGGGGATTTCGTTTTGTCGGGCGGCGAGCCGGCAGCGCTGTGCGTGATCGATGCGGTGGTGCGGCTCTTGCCGGGCGCGTTGGGCGATCACGAGTCGGCATCGAGCGATTCGCACTATGAGGGATTGCTCGCGCCGCCAAGCTACACGCGGCCGCCCAGCTATCGCGGCCTCGACGTCCCGGAAGTATTGTTGAGTGGCGACCACGACAAGATTGCGGCATGGCGGGCGGCGCAAGCCGAACGTCTGACGCGCGAGCGGAGACCGGATTTATGGGAAAAGAACGGCGACTCGAGCAAGTAGTCATGGAGAATTTGCGGGACAACATCCCAGCCTTCGCGCCCGGCGATACCGTACGCGTCATGGTGCGCGTGCGCGAGGGTGAGAAAGAGCGCCTGCAGGCGTTCGAGGGCATCTGCATTGCCCGTCGCGGCGGCGGCATCAACGAGACCTTCACGGTTCGCAAGATTTCAGCGGGCGTGGGTGTCGAGCGGATCTTCCCGCTGCACGCGCCCTCGATCGCCGAGATCGGGCTGATGCGGAAAGGGCGGGTACGCCGGGCCAAGCTGTACTTCCTGCGCCGGCTCGCGGGCAAGGCGGCACGCATCCGCGAAAAACGCGGCCTGACGCCGGCATCGGTGCCGGGGGCGGGAACCAGCACAGCGGAGCAGTCGGAGACGTGAGACATCGCCGTCCATCGCTCAAGCGCGAAGTCGCGCTCTGGAGCGACGGGCGGATCACTGTCGCCGGAATCGACGAAGTCGGCCGCGGCCCACTGGCGGGACCAGTGGTAGCCGCGGCCGTCGTGTTTCCGGTGGGCGCGAAGCCGATTCGCGGCCTCGACGACTCGAAGGTGCTGACGCCGCTGCAGCGGGCCAAGTTCGCCCGCAAGATTCGCGAGCGGGCGTTCGCTATCGCGGTAGGCGCCGCCAGCGTGCGCGAGATCGATCGCTACAACATCCGGCGCGCCTCGATTCTTGCGATGGACCGCGCCCTCCACCGGCTCGGCTTCACGCCCGCATGGGTGCTCATCGACGGCCTGCCGTGTCCGGAGCTCAGCTGCGAGCACGAAGCGATTGTCGACGGAGATGCGCGCGTTCACTCGATCGCGGCGGCGTCGGTAATCGCCAAGACGATCCGCGACTATCTCATGGATCGCCTCGCCACGCGCTATCCCGGCTATTGCTGGGAAACGAACAAGGGCTACGCGACGCCCGAGCACCTGGACGCGATTCACCGGCTCGGTCCCACGCGGCACCACCGGTACAGCTTCGAGCCGGTCGCGCAGATCGAGCTGTTAACGGTTTCGACTACGCCGTAATCCTCTCAGAAACTCCGCGGGCGGGCGGGTGTTGAGTATGTCGGCTGCGGTCAATCCGGCCCGCCGTGCTACCGCGACCGCGAAGCGCATGAACCCCAGCTCCCGCTGGTTGTGCGCGTCGGTCGAGAGCACGAACCGGACGCCGTGCCCCTTGGCGGCGGCCGCCAGCGTGTCCGGCAGATCCAACCGCTCGCTGCCGTTGATCTCGAGCAGGCATTTGGCGTTGGCGGCGGCCTTCGCGACGACGTCGAAGTCGAGCGGATAGGACGGCCGCACCGGCACGATCCGGCCGGTCGGGTGGCCGATCGCATCCACCCACCGGTTCTCGATCGCGGCGAGCAGCCGATCGGTGAGCTGCCGTTCGCTCTGCTTCAGGCCGTAGTGGATCGTCGCGACGACGTAGTCGGCTTCCGCCAGCACGTCGTCGGGAAGATCGAGCTTCCCGCTCTCCAGAATGTCCATCTCGACGCTCTTCAGGATGCGGAACCCGCGCATTCCCGTATTGAGCCGGTCGATCTGCTTCCACTGGGCGCGGAGCTCGGCCGGGGTCTGGCCGGCCATCGACATCCGCGGGGAATGGTCCGTGATGGCGATGTAGGCATACCCGAGCGAGCGCGCGGCCTCGACCATCTCCGCCATGGTCGCCTTGCCGTCGCTCGCGTCGGTGTGCATCTGCAGATCACCGCGGATTTGCTCGAGCGTGACCAGCGCCGGCAGGTTATGCTCGCGCGCCAGCGCAATCTCGTCGCGGCCTTCGCGCAACTCCGGTGGTATCCAGTCGAGTCCCAGCGCGGCGTAGACTTCCTCCTCGGTGCGTCCGGCGATGCACTTCGAGCCGCGGTACAAGCCGTATTCGTTCAATTTCAGCTTCTTCGCCTGTGCGATTTTCCTCAGCTCGATGTTGTGCGCTTGCGAGCCGGTGAAATACTGCAGCGCCGCACCGAAGCAGGCCGGCTCGATGACTCGCAAGTCCACCTGGAGTCCGCTGGAGAGCCGCACCGTGGAGCGGGTGTCGCCCTGCGAAGCGACGTGTGTCACTTCACCGAACTTGCCGAAGCGTGAGATGAGGTCCGGCGCGTTGGCGCCGCTGACGACCATGTCGAGATCGCCAATGGTCTCCTTGCGCCGCCGGAAGCTGCCGGCCACCTCGATGGCATCGATGCCTCCGCCTGCTTTGAGGTATTCCACCAGCGCACGCGCGTACTGCTCGGCTTCATGCAGCACCATGCGGCGCTGTCCGGTGCCGGCGGCCGCACCCGCCACTCCTTCCCGTATTTTTTCGAGCAACTTGGGCCCGAAACCGCCGAGTTTCGCGATCTTCCCGGCCTCGAGCGCCCGTGTCAGGTCCGCGACGCTGTTCACCTTCAGCTGGTCGTGGAACAGCTTGACGCGCTTGGGGCCGAGGCCGGAGATCCGCAGCAGATCGAGCAGACCGGGCGGGATGGTCGCGACGAGCTGCTGGCGCTGGGGCAGCGTGCCGGTTTCGAGCAGCGCGGTGATCTCTTTCGCGATACCGCCCCCGATCCCCGGTAGGTCGGTGAGGTCGAACGCCTCGTCTTTGACGAGCTCTGAGAGCGGATCGGGATAATCGGCGACGGTGCGTCCCGCGTTGCGGTACGCCCGGACCTTGAACGGATTCCCCGCGGAGATTTCCAGGAGGTCGGCGACTTCGCCGAGAAGGCGGGCGATTTCCGCGTTCTGCATCGCCTGAATAGTAAGCCTTGCGGACCTTGTTCATGGGTGATACGTCTAGCCGTCCCGAAACATCATTTCCTTCCCGTCGGAGGCCGAAGCATGCTGCGCAGACTCCTCGCGCCGGTGGTACTGGCTCTCGCATTCCCACTCTTTCTCAGCGCTCAGTCACAGGCGACGACAGGCGTCATCCGCGGCACGGTCACCGATCCTTCGGGGACGACGGTCGCGGGCGCGACGGTGGTCCTGCACGAGGGACAGACCGGATTCCAGCGCCAGGTCACGACGAATGAGCGCGGCATTTTCATCGCGCCGCTCATGCCGCTCGGCACCTACGACGTCGCGGCGCGCGCCGTGGGCTTCAGTGAAGCGCGGCGCACCGGCGTCCGTCTGGGCGTCGGTGAGACGGTCAACCTGAATCTGGCGCTCGCGGCCGTGCAGCTGCAGCCCGTCGTGGTCGAAGCGACGCAGCCGGTCGTCGAGGCGACGAAGGTGGCGAGCTCCACCCGCCTGCCGGACGAAGCGGTCTCGCGGCTGCCCAACAACGGGCGCAACTACCTGAACCTGACGCTGCTCACGCCCAACGTGGCGATCGTCCAGGGTCCCGACGGCGATGAGCTGTCGATCGGTGGGCAAAAGGGAATTCACAACAACGTCTCGGTCGACGGCGCCGACTTCAATAATCCGTTCTTCGGCGAGCAGCGCGGTGGCCAGCGTCCGCCCTTCACGTTCAACCTCGACGCCGTGCAGGAGATCGTGGTGACGTCGTCGGGCGCCAACGCCGAGTTCGGCCGTTCCTCCGGCGGCTTCGTGAACGTGGTGACGAAGTCGGGCACGAATCAGTTGCGCGGCTCGGTGCACTATTATGGAAAGGACGGCGCGCTCTCGGGGCAAGCGCACCATGGTAACCTGAGGCTGTCGCCCGATTTCACACAACACCAATTCGGATTCACGCTGGGCGGGCCGATCAAGCGCGATCGCGCCTTCTTCTTCATGGCCTACGACCAGCAGATCTACGACGAGACCAAGCAGACGGACCCCAACCGCATCGCGGCGCCGCTGCGCGCCTGGATGGATACGGCCTATGGCGGCGCGCTGCGGGGCGATTATGGCGCGATTGCGCGTACCAACAACGCGCGGGCGTTGCTGGCCAAGTTCGACTTCCGTCTCTCCGACCGGCACAATGCGTCGATCAAGTACAACTACACCTGGTCCGAGCAGCTGAACGGCACATTCGACGTGGACAGCTGGGGTCGTAGCGCCAACGGTCTCGAGCAGGATCATTCCAACGCGGTGAACGGCAGCCTCGTGTCCTATTTGACGCCGCGCGTGGCCAACGAATTCCGCTTCCAGTATTCGCGCGAGGACCGGCCGCGGCCGTATGACGGCCCGCGCAGCAGTCTCCTCGGCGCGGACCCCACCGGTACCGGCCAGCGGCCGTTCCCGGATGTCGCGATGGACTTCGCGGGCGGCTATCGGTTCGGGCTACCGTTCTTCCTGCCGATCGACTATTACGACACGCGCGTCCAGCTGCTGGACAACATTTCGTTCGCCAAGGGCGACCATCTCTTCAAGCTGGGCGGCGAGTACAACCGTGTGAACTCCGTGCAGACCTTCATCGGGTTCGCGAATAGCCGCTTCATCTTCAGCTCCGTCGCGGGATTCCTCGGCTACGTGGCGAACGACTCAAATTACGTGGAGTGCAGCAACTCGGCGCCGCGCACCGACGGGACGTGTCCCGGCGGGGCGATCACCGGGCCCGTGCTGCTCTATCTGCAGCAGGCCGGCGTGGGGCGGTCGGTGCGGGCCGCGGGGACGCAGAGCATCCCCCAGACCGAGCTCGACGTCTACCTGCAAGACACGTGGAAGCCGAATCCGAAGTGGACGCTCGACTACGGACTGCGCTGGTCCGCGCAGATCGAGCCCAGCATTCTGTCCCCTCGCGACTCGACGGCCTATCATTCGCTGTACGGGACGACGGTCACCAACGCCAAGGGGACGTTTCCATTCCCATCCGATGGAACCATCCCGTCGGACAAGAAGATGATTCAGCCGCGGCTCGGCATTGCTTGGGATCCGCAGGGCGATGGTCGCCAGGTCGTGCGCGCCACCGCAGGCTTGTACTACGCGCGCATTCCCGGATTGAACCTCGCGTCCACGCGCTCAACCGACGGTTACCGCGGGGTGACGCTGTTCGGCTCGAGCGGGACGATCCCATTTGGGTTGCCCGCGCCCTCGTTCCCGCACTTGTTCCCATCGACGGTGCCCCTGAGTGCGGTGTTCGCCCCGTCGGTCTTCGTGTTCGACAAGAACTTCCGCAATCCACGGACACTCAACGTCACGGTCGGGTACGAGAAGCAGGTGGCAGCCGATCTCGGGCTGATGCTCAGCTTTACCCACGCCCACACTGATTACGTGAGCCGGTTCATCAACCGGAACGACACGCTGTTCGGCGTGGCGAATGCGGGGCCGTTTGCCGGCATCGGCACGCTCACGACGGTCGAGTCCAGCGCGAAGTCGAACTACAACGGCATTACCATCGGGTTGAAGCGCGTGCTCGACCCGAATTTCCAGTTCCAGGTCAACTACACGCTGTCGTTCGACAAGTCGGACGACGACAACGAGCGCGATCCGTTCACGTTCCGCTATGCGCGGGCGGACAAACTGGCGCCGGAATACAGCTGGAGCGACCGCGATCAACGCCACCGGTTCAACGGCTGGATGGTGGCGCACATCGGCGGCGGGCTCTTCCTCAACAACCGGCTGAGCATCTACTCGGCCCAACCGACGTCCGCGAGCTGCGGCCCCAGCCCCCTCAGTCCCTTTGCGCCCCCCAAGGGCCAGCGGGCGACGTCAGGGGCGGACCGCAACTGCGCGGACGGCAGCGTGCTGCAGCGCAACACGCTGCGCAAAGACAACAGCTACTTCTCGTGGGACGTGGGATTGACCTGGCCGTTCAATGTCGGCAAGGGTCGCGTCGAGTTCGTGGCGCAGGTGTTTAATGTCCTCGGCTCGGAGAACTTCCGCGATCCAGCCGCGACGAGCCTGCTGTTCAACTTCGACGGCACGCTCCGCAGCGGGTTGGGCGATCCACAACAGACCCAGATCGGTTTGCACTGGGTCTTCTAAACTGCCGCTCAGAGACGTAAGGGACAGTAAGGGACGGAAAGGGTTTCCGTCCCTTACTTGTTTTCTAGCAGCACCACACCGGAGAACCGCTTGAATTGCTCGCGTCGCTTTTTCGATGCGAGCAACGCGAGGAGCCTCCACAGCCACGCCATCTTCGGCGCGCGATGCAAGCGCACGGCGGCGTCGAGCATCGGATGGTACTCGGCCTCCCTCCATCCCGCAGGCGCAAAGAACGCGGAACCTTCCGCCGGAGCGAAGATCATCGGCGCGTTTCCCGATCGTAGTTGGTTGCCCCACGTGCGCCGCAGCCATTCGAGCAGCTGCGGAGAGCCGAGGTCGATGAGCCACCAGCGAAACGCCGGCTGCGCCGCGAGGTCGGTGGCAAGCGCCGTCACGTCTTCCGGCGTGAGGTAAACCAGCAGCCCCTCCGAGATCACGAGCGCGCGTCGGGCACTGGCGCCGACGCGTTGGAACAGCGCGCGGCGCGTTGCCTGGTCGCGCAGATCGGCTTTGACGAACTCGATCACACAGTTCGCCCGCTCCCCCGCGAGCGCCGCTTCCTTATACGACAGGATGCCTTCGAGATCCACGTCGATCCACCGCAGCTCGGCGGGGAGATTCAGCCGGTAGGGCCGGGCGTCGAGACCGGCGGCGAGGTTGAGGACCGTATCGGCTCCCTGTTCGGTGACCAGCCGCATGATGATCTCGTCCATCACCGCGGTCCGCGTGATCATCGGCCACGCCCAGCGGCGGCCTTGGGGCATGGCGCTGAGGATCTTTTCTCCCATTTCGCCGGCAAGCCGCCGTGCATAGTGATCGTGGAACAGGGCGTCGGGGCGTTCGCTCTCCATCGCGCGGTACATGGCGACCCACCAGGCGGTGTCGGAGACGGACGAGATGGGATTTGGGCTAGGCAGACGCATAACGCGGCAAAACGTAACGCGTGCCACTATCTTTCGCAGCCGACGGGAGGCGGTAGCTCAGTTGGTAGAGCAACGGACTTTTAATCCGTAGGTCCTGGGTTCGATCCCCAGCCGCCTCACTCCCTCTTCACACTTGCTAACTCTTCCGCTCTCCCCTGCCTACGGGCCATAATAAGCGGCTCCACCACCCTGCCTCAGGGAGCGCTGCCATGAAGAAGAGTACGTGGTCCCGCCGGGAGTTTCTCGAAGTGAGTGCCGCAGCCGCTGGAGCATCCTTTGCCGCGAAGTCCCTCAAGACGGGCCGCGTCGCGCCGAGCGATCGCGTGCGGTTCGGGATGATCGGAGTGGGCATGCAGGGCAGCGGTCTGCTGGCGACGTCGATTCGGCTGGCCGGCGTCGAATGTGCTGGCGCCGCCGACCTCTACGATGGCCGTCACACGCTCGCGCGCGAGATCGTGCGGCCGGATCTCCCGGTCACACGCCGCTACCAGGAGTTGCTTGCCAACAAGGACATCGATTGCATCGTGGCCGCCGTTCCCGATCACTGGCACAAGCAGGTCGTCGTCGATGCGGTCAGCGCGGGGAAAGACATCTACTGCGAGAAACCGATGTCGCACAGCGCCGCCGACGGCGTGGCCATGGTCGACGCCGCGAAAAAGAGTGGCCGCATCGTACAAATCGGCTCGCAGCGCGTCAGCTCGCAGATCTGCGCGAAGGCGAAAGACATGATCGCGCAGGGCATGCTCGGCGAGATGATGATGATCGAAGGATGGCTTGGCCGTAACGACCCCACCGGCGCGTGGGAGTATCCGCCACCGCCCGATCTCTCGCCGCAAACGCTCGATTGGGACACCTGGCAGGGAACGGTCCCGAAACGGCCCTTCGATCCCAAGATCTTCGCGCGCTGGCGCTGCTGGAAAGAGTACGGCACCGGCCTCGCGGGTGATCTGCTCGTCCACCTGATCAGCGGGATGCTGTTCATGACGGGAATGAATCAGCCGCCGACGCAGGCGGCATCGGTCGGCGGCATCCGTCGCTGGAAAGACGGCCGCAACATGCCCGACGTGCACGTCGTGATCTATTACTACGGCGACTTGCCGGTGACGATGCGGCTGAATCTCGGAACGGAAGCGCCCGAGACCTACCGCTTCCACGGCTCCAAGGGTCTGTTGGAGGTGACGGGCTCCGAGATTCATTTCTCGCCGCAAACCGGCGAGGACAACTGGCCGAGCTACTATACCGGCAGCTATCCGCGAGCGCTGCGCGATGCATACCAACAGCAGTGGCATAAGGAGCATGACCCGAAACCCGGCCAGGCGCGCATGGAGGAGACCATGGCGATTCGCGGGCCCGACTTCGACGAAGAGCCCCCGCATCTCACCACCTACTTTGACGCCGTGCGTACCCGGAAACCTGTGACGGAGGACGTCGTGTTCGGCCACAATGCGGCGCTCGCGTGTCACATGGCGAATGAGTCTTACTTCCGGAGGACTGGCGTCACCTGGGATGAGGTCACGAAGACCATTAAGGGATAGGGTTGTCACGGGGGGGCATCGTGGTCAGATTCTCTGCGATGCCCTCCGTCGTCTGGATCGATGGGACATGGTACGACCGCGCCACCGCGGTCGTATCCGTCTTCGACCATGGCCTCTTATACGGCGACGGCGTTTTCGAGGGCATCCGGTCCTACGGTGGCCGCGTCTTCCGCCTCGGTGCCCACCTCGACCGCCTCTACAGTTCCGCGAAAGCGATCTGGCTCGAGATTCCCATGGAGCGGGACGCCATGGGCCGCATGGTCGAGGAAGGGGTCGCGAAGAGCGGGCTGAAAGACAGCTACATCAGGTTGGTCGTGACGCGCGGCGTCGGGGACCTTGGTCTCGATCCGCGCAAATGCGCCAAGCCGACCATTTTTTGCATTTTCGACACGATCAAGTTGTGGCCGCAGGATCGCTATGAAAAAGGACTGACCGCACTGACAGCCGCCACGCCGATTCATCACCGCGAGGCGTTGTCGCCGCGTGTCAAATCGCTGAATTACCTCTCCCACATCCTCGCCAAAGTCGAAGGCATCGCCGGCGGTGTCGACGAGGTCATCATGCTCGACTCCGCCGGATACGTCGCCGAGGCGAGCGGCATGAATCTGTTCGCGGTCACGAACAGCACGCTCCGCACGCCGCCGCCGTACGCCGGCATTCTGCGCGGCGTCACGCGCGACACGGTGATCGAGCTCGCGCGCGAAGCCGGCTATGGAATCGAAGAGCTGCCGATGAACCGCTACGACCTCTACACGGCGAATGAAGTCTTTCTGACCGGGACGGCGGCGGAAGTGGTCGGCATCTCGAAGCTCGACGGTCGTGCGATAGGGAAGGGCATTTCCGGTCCCGTGACGCGCGATTTGGCGACGCGGTTCCGCGCCTACGTCACGCGCGACGATTGAGCCTCAAAAGCGACTTAACCCATTGACTGAGAAGTAGCTAACCCCAATATTGTTGGCCCTTTGGACGCCTTCCCCGGTGGGGGTGAGCCATGTCATGGCGGGTGATCGCGCACGGGGATCAAGTTTGGCATGTGGACGCGGTCGCCGAGCGTCGCGCGAACACAGCGGCGTGGCAACTCGTACTGTCGTTTCGCGCGGCGTCGGAAGGTCGACGCCAGTCGTTCTGGACGCCGTACCCGTTGGAGGCCACTTCGAAGTCGTCGCTGTTCATCCAGGCTGAACGGATTCCGGACGCCGCGTTGTCGCAAGTTCTCGCCGAACGGCTCGCATGAGCGCCGACTTGCAGGATCTGCGGCGCGTCGTGGGAGCGGTGACGCGGCTGCGGGGTGAGACGGTCAAGCATGTCACGGTGCGCTCGGACGTTCGGCACGTAAAAGTGGAATTCGACAGCGGGCTTATTCTGCTCATCTCGTCGGAACGCGATGCGCAGGGTCGGCCCCGACTCGAGGTGGACGTCGTGGAAGCGGCGCAGGACTCGGGCAGCACGCTGAAGCAGCAGATCGAAGTTCGCTTCGACTGAGGCCGCCGCGTGCCCGACGAGCGCCTGCGGTTTCAGGAGTTCGGGTTTCAGCGGCTTGCCAATGGCCGCTGCCGGGCGAAGGTCGTCCTGACGTGGTCGGACGGGCGGCGGTTCGAGGGTTCATCGGACGGCGTCTCGTCGCAAACCGGCGAGCTCCGCTGCTGCGCAGTTGCAGCCGTGAACGCGTTAGAGCAGGCCGTCCAGCCACGGCTCACATTCGAGCTGCTGGGCGTCAAAGCGGTGCGAGCGTTCGATGCGACAGTCGTCATCGTGTCGCTGTCGGCGCGCGCTGACGAGGCGACCCGGTTGGTGGGGTCGTGTCTGACGGAAACGGATCCGCCGCGCGGCGCGGCACTTGCAGTCCTGAACGCGACGAACCGATTACTCGGGAATTATCTGGCGACACGATGAGACGACGCACTGCACTTTCGATGGCGATGATGGGCGTCGCGGCGCTGAGCGCCGCGTGCGCCTCTGCCGGCCATATTGCGCCCGCCAGTTCAGTGGCGGCCGCTGCTTCCCCCGCTTCGCCCACGACCGACACCGCCGCGATCGCGCAGCTCGGTACCGCGCTGGCGAACGTCGAGCGCGATTCGGCGGCGGATCAGTCGGCGCTGGACAGTCTCCATGCTCGCCGTCCCGATTCGATCTCGGCGCTGCGCACCAATGTCCCGCTGCGGGGTGAGGACGTGCGTCAGGAGGCCGAGCAGTTGTTCGGCGCGGAGGCCTCGGCGACCACGTTCGACATCGACGTGTCCAATTTTGCGGGCAATCGCCGGGTGCTCGAGTACCTGGAGTTCTTCCAGCTCGATGCACGCGATCGCTTCGAGATCTGGCTGTCCCGGCTGGGCCGTTACGAGGGCATGATCCGCGAGCGCTTGCGGGCCCGGAGACTGCCGGAAGACCTCGTGTATCTCACGCTGATCGAAAGTGGCCTGTCGAACACGGCGGTCAGCCGTGCGCGCGCCGTCGGTATGTGGCAGTTCATGTCCTCCACGGGGCGGAACTACGGGCTGCAGATCGATCCGTGGGTCGACGAGCGGCGCGATCCCTTCAAGGCGACCGATGCCGCCGTGAACCATCTCCAGGACCTGGTCCAACGTCTGGGCAGCGTGTACCTGGCCGCCGCCGCGTATAACGCCGGCGCGGGACGGATCGAGCGGGCGATTCGCCGCTTACCGGGGGGAGGCGAGGCCGACACGGTCGACGACCAAACCTTCTTTGAGATCGCCAGTCACCGGAACGTGCGGCGCGAAACCCGCGACTACGTCCCCAAGCTGATCGCCGCGGCGTTGATCGCGAAGCAGCCGGGGCACTATGGCTTCACCGACATTCAGCGCCTGCCGCCGCTCGTCTTTGACGAGGTCTCTTGTCCCGATGCGACCGGGCTCGACGTGATCGCGCGGCTGGCCGATACCTCGGTGGCCGCGATGCTCGAGCTGAACCCGCAGTTCGTTCGGGGCATCACGCCCCCAGGACGCGAGGTCGTCGTCAGGGTGCCGCGCGGGACGGGCGCGCGGGTGGCGGAGCGCTACGCCGATCTGGCGATCAACGAGCGCGTGACGTTTGTCGACCACTACGTGTCGTCGGGGCAGACCCTGTCGGGGATCGCCCAGCGCTACAACGTGACCGTCACGATGCTGCAGGTCGCAAACCCGCATCTGCGGGCGCATGCGTTGCGCGTCGGCCAGCGGATCATCGTGCCGATGAGCGGGCGCGTGGTGCCGCGTGGCGCCTGGAGCGTGCCGCCGGAGCCCCGCATGCGACGCGTCTCTAGGCACTACAACTCCGCCGGGGACGGGGCCACCAGCCACCGCGTCGCGCCAGGCGAGACGGCGAGCGAGATCGCGCGCCGGCACGGCGTCGGCCTGGCGGCGCTCCTCGACGCGAACGACTTGACGATGCGAAGTGTGATCCGGCCCGGCGACGTCCTGCGCATACCGAGCCGGTAAGCAACCGGCACCCGTGGTTAGTGGTGCCGGAATCCCTTCATAACTTCCGCCTCATACCCGTTCGCGGGGTCGCGACCGGCGCCGAGCAGTTGTTCGACCTTGGCTGGGCCACGGTTATAGGCGAGCAGCGCCAGCTGCATGTTCGCGGGATAGCGATCCAGCAGGTCCCGCAGGTACCGGAAGCCGATCCGCAGGTTCGTAACCCGATCATACAGCTGCTGCGTGGTCAGACCCGGCTCGTACAGCCGCGCAGTGCTGGGGAGCACCTGCGTCAGCCCGATCGCGCCGACGTGGCTGGTGGCGCGCGGGTTGAAACCCGACTCGACCTTCACTAGCCGGAAGGCGAGACCGGGGTCGATCCCCTCGCTCAGCGCGACATCGTAGACGGCCGTCGCCATGTCGGCGGGCAGCCGGTAGTGCGTCGAGTATTGCATGATGGCATCGACACGGTCGAGCTGCAGCCGGGCGACTTCGAGCTCGCCCTGCTTGGCGTCGAGCTGCTGCCGGAGCGACCGCAGTTCACCGAGGAGCTCGGTGCCCGAAGCGGGCGCGCGCGCAGCATCGGTGGTCGTGCTGCCGGCCCATCCGCCCACGGTACTGACGAGCAGAGCGGCCAGCACGAATATTCCGCCGCGTACAATCAAACGTTGAGTTTTCGTTTGCATACTCCTCCCTGTTTCACGACTCTCCGCGAGTCAAGCATGCCGCACCTGCGTCAAGCTCCCGTCAATCAGGGCGCGGAGCCTTTTTCTTCTCTACGAGCTGCACATCCGCAATCACCATCGCTGCATCCACCGCTTTCACCATGTCGTACACGGTGAGCAGGGCGACCGCGACAGCCGTCAGCGCTTCCATTTCGACTCCAGTGCGTCCAACCGCCCGCACCGTCGCCCGAGCACGCACGCCGGGCAGCGACTCCTCCAGGCTCGCCTCGACCTCGACATGGTCGAGGCCGAGCGGATGGCAGAGCGGGATCAGCTCCGCCGTCTTCTTTGCCGCCAGCGTCCCCGCTACTTCGCTCACCGCCAGGACATCGCCCTTGGCGACTGCCTGATCGGCGACTTGCTGGAACGCCTCGCGCGACATGCGAATCGTGCCAGTGGCGACTGCCGTGCGATCCATCACCGGCTTGTCGCCGACGTCGACCATTCGGGCTCGACCCGCCTGATCCACATGCGACAGCTTCATGACCGCTGCAGCCCCTGCAGGTCCTCAGCCAGTACGGCAGCGAGGAGCTGCGGGTTCACGTTGCCTTGCGCGACATCTCGCGCATCCATCACCAAGGCGATCGCTTCGACGAGCTTGTCGGTGTCACCACCGCGCTTTGACTCGTCGCGCAGGCGATCGGCCAGCGCGTCCAGCATATCGGTGAAGCCGCCGCGCGCTTGAAACGGCACCTGACCAAGCGCGAACACCAATGGAGCTTCTGTAAACCGAGCTGCCAGCTGTCCGCCTCCGAAACGAGGGGCATCTGTTGCAAAGAGCTTGCCAATGCACCCTTCGACAGCTGTAACTCGTTGATCTAGTTCCGCTTTACTCTCAATTTCGAGTGTCTGCTGCGCGAAAGCTGTCACGGCACTGTCGGCGATTCGCGCCACACGAACCAGCACAACACGTGAAAGAATCGTCGGGAGCAGGGCATTGGGATCTGCGGCCGTGACAATGATCACCGAGTCCGCGGGCGGCTCCTCGAGCGCCTTGAGCAACGCATTCGCTGCGACCTCCGTTCCGAGCTGCGGGATCAGGCGCTCCGCATCCCCAACGATGAACACCTTCCGTTTGCCCATCGCCGGCGTGAGCGCGAGTCGCCTGAGCAACAACCGCACGGAGGCGATCGGATGACTCGCCAGGCCCGCCACCGGCGGATACAGCGGCTGCTCACGCCGAACAGCCATTTCGTCGGCCAGCGCGTCGGCGGCGAGATCGACCTGTTTATCGGCATCGCCGCCGCTGCTGCGCTTGCTCAACTCGATCGGCACGAACCAGTGCACGTCCGGGTGCTGCAGCGAAAGCACCAAGCGGCAGGATCGGCATTCGCCGCACGGCTCCTGCCGAGGGCCGCCACCGCCCCCCCCGGTTGCTTCACAGTGAATCAATTGGGCGAGCCACAACGCGAGACGCTGTTTGCCGACCCCCTTAGGCCCGGCAAGTAGCATCGCTTGCGGTAGCCGTCCGGAGGCGTGGGCGCCCGCCAGTCTGGTCTTAACCCCTTCATGCCCGATTAAGGGCGGTAAAGGCATGGCGCAATCTAGCCTGGGCGTCGGTGCGCCGCGCCACTTTCTGATGCAACTCTATGAGAGACAAGCTTGTACGATTACGATTGTGGCCTTGCGCCTACTTAAAACCTGTATCTACAGTCACTTACACTATAAAGTGAGCGCACACTCGCGAGATAGCGCTGATTTTATCGCATTTTTCGGGTATTATTCGGGTTACCACGAAGCACGCGCAGGGGGTTCAGCAGCACCCCCAGCACCGGTTCCGGCAGCCGGCAACGTGAAGTAGAAGGTAGCGCCCTCGCCGAGCTTCCCTTCTGCCCACACACGCCCGCCGTGCCGCTGCACGATTCGCTTGACGATCGCGAGACCGACTCCCGTGCCCTCGAACTCCTCCGTGCGGTGCAGCCGCTGGAACACACCGAACAGTTTGTCGGCATAGCGGGGGTCGAACCCGGCGCCGTTGTCCTTCACATAATACACGGTCTGGCCGCCATCCGGCCGGGACCCCACCTCAATGCGTGCGCTGTCCTTGCCGCGCGTGAACTTCACGGCGTTCTCCACTAGGTTGCCCATGACCTGCCGCAACAGCGCCCGATCGCCGAGCGCGGGGGGCAGTGGATCGATCCGGATGTCGAGCGAACCGCGCTGCTTCGGTTCGGCCCGGCGCGCGTCGTCGCCGACCGCCTGAGCGAGCTCGCGCATATCGACCGGTGCCGCGGCGATTTCCTTGCGGCCCAGCCGAGAAAACGCGAGCAAATCGTCGATCAACTGGCCCATGCGACGCGTGTTCTGATCGATCACGCCGAGCAGCCGCTGCGCCTCGGGATCGAGCTGTGCCTTATGATCGTCGAGCAGGATGCGAGCAAAACCGTGGATCGCTCGCAAAGGCGCCCGCAGGTCGTGGGAAACCGAGTACGAAAACGATTCGAGCTCGGCGTTCGTCCCCTCGAGCGCTTCCGTCCGGCGAGCGACCTGCTCCTCGAGGCGGTGGTGCGACCGCGCAACCTGCTCCGCCATGCTGTTGAACGAAGCGGCGAGCCGGCCCAGCTCGTCGCCGCGGCGCACGCCGACCCGCTGGTCGAGATTGCCGCCCGCGATGGCCTCGGCGGCCATCGTTACTTCGCGAAGCGGCTTCGTAAGCCGGTGACTCCCCCACCAGGCGATCATCGCCCCGATGAGCACGATGACCGCGGCAATCGGTGCCATCGTGACGAGATAGGCGCGCGCGGGCGCGAGAATCCGGCGACCCGGCAGCTCGGCGATGACGCTCCAGGGCGTCCCGGGAATCGCCGTGGCCGCCGCGCGCTTAGGTTCCGCGCGCTCATAGCGAACGGGCGTGCGGCTCGTCCGCACGGACGGGGGAGGAGCCGGTATGATGGATTCGAAATCGGTCCAAGGATCGCCGGACGTGTTGCCCAGCAAATACGCGACGTCGCCACCTGCGAGGCCCGTCAGCGCCTTGCGCGTGCGCTCGTTGAGATTGACGCGCGCGATCTGCTGCACGCTGCCGAGCAGGCGACCGTTGCGGCGGACGGTCGCGCCCGCCGTGTAATACAGCGTCGTGTCGCGCCGCAGGAGCGGACCGACCGCAACAGAATCGCCCGCGGGGACGGAGAGCATGGTTGTGGCCGCGTCGAAGCGGCCGGTGCGGAGCAGCGCGTGACCGGTCGAGTCCAGAAGCTCGAGTGCCGAATTGGACGACGTGTCGGTGATGATCCGTCGCATGGCGGCGAGGCTTGAATCACGGGTACGCCGGCTGCCCGACGTGAGAAACGCCGCGACTGTGGGATCTTTCGCTAAGGTGGTGAGTCGCGTGCGCTGCTGGCCGGTCTGAAAGAGATTCGCGATGGCACTGTCCGCGCGCGTCAGCCGCTCATCGGCGATTTGCCGTGCCGCGCGCCGGACCTCACCGTACCCAACCGACAGGAGCGCGATTCCGACGACGAGCAGTAGCGCGCTGACGAGCAACGGCAGCTTGCGTTCAATGGACCAGTTCACCGAGCTCCCAACACATCCCGCACCTTACGGGCGATGGCCTCGGTCGTAAACGGTTTCGCCAGGTACGCGACGCCGTGCTCGAGCACGCCCTGGTTCGTGATTGCGCCATCCGGGTATCCCGACATGAAGAGAACCCGCAGTTTTGGCCGCGCCTTGCGTAATATCTCTGCGAGCTTGGGCCCGTTCATGTCCGGCATGACGACGTCCGTGAGCAACAGATCGATCGGGCCTTTATGTCGGCGCGCGATGTCCAGCGCCATGCTGCCGCGCTCCGCCTCGAGGACGGTGTACCCTTGAGCGGCGAGCGCGCGATGGGTGAGCCGCCGGAGCTGCTCGTCGTCCTCTACGAGAAGCACCGTGCCGCCGCCTTTGGGAGGTCGTTCAGCCGCAGCAGGTTTCCCGATGTCCTCCGGCGCCGCCTGCACGGCCGGCAGGTAGATCTTGAACGTCGTCCCTTTGTTCGTCTCGCTGTAGAGCCAGATGTTTCCGCCGCTCTGCTTGACGATTCCGTACACCGTCGACAACCCGAGGCCGGTGCCCCGGCCGGGTGGCTTGGTCGTGAAGAACGGCTCGAAGATTCGGGCCTTCGTGTGCTCGTCCATGCCGCATCCGGTGTCGCTGACCGCGAGCATCACGTACTCGCCGGGCACGACGGACACATGCTGCCGCGCATATGCTTCATCGAGCCTGGCGTTGCCGGTTTCGATGGTGAGTGATCCGCCCTCAGGCATCGCATCGCGCGCGTTGATAGCGAGATTCATGATCACCTGCTCGATCTGATTGGGATCGGCGCGCGCGGCTGCGAGATCGGTGGCGAGGTGGGTTTGCAGCGCGATGTTCTCCGAGATCAGCGACCGCAGCATCTTCTCGAGATTCACCACCACGCCGTTCAGGTCGATGATGCGTGGCTCGAGCACCTGCTTGCGGGAGAACGCGAGCAGCTGGCGCGTGAGCGCGGCGGCGCGGCGGGCGGCTTTACGGATTTCTTCGAGGTCCTCGAGATGACGGCTGTTGGTGTCGCTGAACTCCGCCGCCAGCAGATCCGCATAGCCGACGATCGCGGTGAGAATGTTGTTGAAGTCGTGCGCGACGCCGCCGGCGAGCTGTCCCACCGCCTCCATCTTCTGCGACTGCAACAGCTGCTCCTCGAGCCGCTTTCGCTCGGTGATTTCCGTGGCAACGCCGAGGAGCTTCGGCGAATCGTCGTCGGGCAACGCCAACGGCACCTTGATCGTCTGGAACCAGCGCGTCTCCTTCGTCGCGGGATTGGTGACCGGCTCTTCCGTGATCAGCTTGGGATGCCCCGCCGACATCACCTCGCGGTCGTCGCGCAGGAAATGCGCGACTTCGTCCCGATTCGGATTGAAGTCCGCATCGGTCTTCCCGACCAGCCCGTCGACCGTTGTCCCGTAGATCGCCGCGGTTGCCTCGTTGACGAGCACGAAGCGGCCGTCCCAATCCTTCACGAAAATCAGACTGGGATTCGCGTCGATGATTTGCCGCAGCAGGCGCTCCTGCCGCCGCAACGCCTGCCGCTGCCGCGCACGTTCGAGCGCTTCCAAAAGGGCGGGGCCGAGGCGGACCAGCCGGTCTTTGAGGATGTAGTCGCTCGCGCCGCCCTTGAGATAGGCGACGGCTGTCTCCTCATCGAGCGACCCCGTCACCAGGATGAAGGGCGTGTCGGGCACAACGCGCTGTGCCAACTCGAGCGCCTCCCACCCTCCGAAGCCGGGGATGTTGTGATCGCACAGGATGGCGTGCGGCGCGAACTCGCGCAGCGTGAGAGCGAACGATGTTTCGGTTTTGACGTGATGAACGACGGGAGGCGGGGCGAGTCGCTGGAGCTCATGACGGATCAGCGCGGCATCGCTCTCGCTGTCCTCGAGCATGAGGACCCTTACCTGTGAGGTCGACCCCTCTGCCGGCATGGGTTCAGTTTTGGTGTAGTCTCAGATTGTGTCTGTCGGCAGTTAGGCAGTGGCATTGTAGGGGTTCGCCTACGTCGCGTCAGATGGTGCGGCGCGCAGCGCATCGGGGCTGATCAACCCGTGATGCGTCGCGTAAAACGTCAGCTCAGCATTCGACTTCATGCGGAGTTTGTGCAGCAGCCGCGCGCGATACGTCGTCACGGTCTTGGGCGACAGCCCCAACTGCCGGCTGATCGCGGTGATCGGACGCCCTGCGGCGAGCAAGCGCAGCACTTCGAGCTCGCGATCAGAAAGCTGCTCGTGTGGTGCGGGCGGCGGCCCGCCCAATCCGTCGGCGACGGCCTGTGCCATCGCCGGGCTCAAGTACTTGTGGCCCGCCATCACTCTTCCGACCGCGCGGATCAGTTCTTCGGGGGCTGATTCCTTGGTCAAATAGCCGGCGGCGCCGATCTCCAGGACGCGCAGCGCGAGCTGGTCCTCCGGAAACATCGTGAGAATCAGAATGGGAAGCTGCGGGCGCGCGGCGTGCAGCTCCCGCAGCACGTCGAGCCCGTGGCGATCGGGCAGGCCGAGATCGAGCAACACGACGTCCCAGCGCTCGGCGAACGCGAGCGTGATGGCCGCGGCGGCGGTGCCCGCCTCCCCGAACTCCACGGGGTCGGTCAGCCGCTGCAGCAGCTCGATCAGGCCGCGGCGCACCAGCGCGTGATCGTCGACGACCAGGATGCGAATCATCGCAGCACCGGGGGAAACCAGGCCGACACGCGTGTTCCACCGTCCGCGCGAGGCACGACCTCGAGCACGCCGCCGAGCGCCGCAGCCCGCTCCCGCATACCAAGGATCCCGAGCGAGTGCGGGCCGGTGGTGGCGGCTTCGGTGATGCCGCGCCCATCGTCGCTGATTTCGAGTGTCACGCAACCGCCGCGCACGCCCAAGCCGATCTCTACATGGGACGCGCCGGCGTGGCGGGAGACATTCGTCAATCCTTCCTGCACGATCCGAAACAACGCGGTCGCCAGGTCATCCGTAATGGCGTCGTTCACTGGGAGCAGCGTGACGTCACAGGCGATGCCGCTGCGGCGGGAAAAATCCTGCGCCAGCCACTCGACGGCGGCCGGCAAGCCCAACTGGTCGAGGATCGGCGGTCGCAGCTCGCTCGCGATCCGCCGGACGATCTTCACCAAGTCGTCGACCATGCCCGCTGTCTCGCATAGGCGCTCGGCGATCTCGGGCGCTTTCGCATCCACCATTTCCTGAGCGGCGACGAGCTGCAGCTTGAGCGCCGTGAGCGCCTGGCCGAGGCTGTCGTGAATCTCGCGCGCGATGCGGGTGCGCTCGTCTTCACGCACGTCTTGCTGGCGGGTCGCGAGGCTGCGGAGCGCACCACGTGAGGCGCGGAGCTGTTCTTCCGCGCGCCGCGCTTCGGTGATATCGCGCGTAATCCCCAGAGCGGCCTGAATCCGGCCCGACGCGTCACGCAGAGGGACGGCATGCGTCGTGAGCCAGCGGCGCTTGCCATGCAGGCCGACGATCTCGAACTCGAGCGTCCCCGACTCACCGGCAAAGACGCGCTGGTGCAGGTGGTTGAACGCCTCGCGATGCTCCGGAGCGACCATGTCGCCGATGAGCATGCCACGCACCTGCTCGATACTCGCGGCCTGAATCATCTCGAGTCCCGCCGGATTCATGTCGAGCAACCGTCCCTGGTGATCGACGAGCTTCACGCACTCGGGCTCGCTTTCGATGATCGCGCGCAGGCGGGTTTCACTGGCCTGCAGCGCGTTTTCGGCGCGGCGGCTATCGGTGATGTCGAAGGCCACACCGGCCACGCCACAAATCGCGCCGGCTGCGTCTCTGAGCGGCTCTACGAGCGCGCTGAATGTGCGCCCGCGGACACTGACCTCATAAGTAGTTGGGGTCCCTCGCAAGGCGGCCTCGTGTGCCTCGATGACGCGCGCGACTTCCGCGGGGTCTTCGATCGCATCTCCGACGCGGAGCCCTTCGTCGGCTCCGGGCGGTGGGTCAAGCAACGCTATTCCACCCCCGCGCCGCGACGTGACCCGTAGGTCCAGGTCACTGGACCAAAGCAGCACGGGAAGCTGATCCACCAGCCGGCCGAGCTGCGCGGGGTCGAGTCCCCCCGGACCGCTGAATGCTGCGATCGCGGCGTCAGTCATGGTCGATAGCGTACCGCGTTCACGGATTCGCGTCCAGCACGTCGCGCACCTTGCGCGCGAGCCCGTCGGGGGAAAATGGCTTCTGAAGGAAAGCGCTGCCATGTGGAAGCGCGCCATGCTGGACTACGGCGTCGCCGGGATAGCCGGACATGTAGAGCACGCGAATGCCCGGACGCCGCGTCGCCAAGCGATCCGCCAACTCTCGACCGGACAACCCGGGCATCACGACGTCCGTCAACAGGAGATGAATCGTGCCGCCATGGCGCTCGACCACGCGCATCGCGGCGGCGGCGTCCGAGGCGGCAAGGACGACATAGCCCTGCGCCTCGAGCGCGCGGCGACTCAGCGAGAGCACGGCCGGCTCGTCCTCGACGACGAGAATCGTCTCCGTCCCGCGATCCGGACGGTCCTTGGCGGGGCTCGCCTGGACTGGCGCGGGCGTATCGATGCGCGGGAGATAGATCTTGAAGCTGGTGCCGCGTCCGACCTCGGAATAGACCGAGATGTAGCCGTCGCTCTGCTTCACGATCCCGTAGACCGTAGCGAGTCCCAATCCCGTCCCTTTGCCGACCTCCTTGGTCGTGAAAAACGGCTCGAACAGATGCGCGCGGACCGTCGCGTCCATGCCGACGCCCGTGTCGGTCACGGCGACCATCGCATACGATCCGGGCACGGAGCCGAGGTGCGCCTGTGCGTAGGTCGCATCGAGCTCTACGTTCGCCGTTTCGATCGTCAACTTCCCGCCGTCGGGCATCGCGTCGCGCGCGTTGACCGCCAGGTTCACGATCACCTGCTCGAGCTGGTTGGGATCGGCGCGCACGCTTCCGAGCTGCGGCGCCAGCACGGTCACGAGCGCGATATGCTCGCCGATCAACCGCCGCAGCATGCGGTCCATCTCCGCGACCACGCCATTGAGATCGAGCACCTCGGGCTGCAGCATCTGCCGGCGGCTGTAGGCGAGCAGCTGTCGCGTCAACGATGCGGCTCGCTCGGAGGCTTTGCGAATCTCTTCCACGTCCCCCCGTTTCGCGTCGCCCGGTGGGAGATCCCGGAGCAGGAGCTGCGTGTTGCCGAGGATGGCGGTGAGCAGGTTGTTGAAGTCGTGGGCGATGCCACCGGCGAGCTGGCCGACGGCTTCCATCTTCTGTGCCTGCCGGAACTGCTCCTCGAGGTGCCGCTGTTCGCTGACGTCGCGCTGGGTGCCCCAGACACGCACCAGCCGTCCCTCCTCGACGAAGCCGACGACGTTATTAAGGAAGACACGGGGGCGCCCGTCACGCGCCTTCTCGCGCGTCTCCGAGTCGGATAAGCGGTATCCGGCGCGGATGAATGACCGGATCTGCTCGCGGTTCGCAGGATCGCCGACGTCATGGAGGTCGGCGAGGCGGGTGCCGACGAGGTCCCGGGCTTCGTGGTAGCCGTACATCCGGGCCATCGCGTCGTTGCACTCCGCGATCTGCGCTCCCGCATACAGTCCGTCGATTTGCTCGTCTTCCGGCATCGTGACCGCGAGCGGCGGATCGATCTCGAGCCGCGACACGCCTTCGGAGGTTTGCGCGATGAAGGCGCGGTAGCGCTCCTCGCCGCGGCGCATGTTTTCGACCGCGAGCTCCAGGAGCGCGCGCTGCTCGCGCAGCGCATCCTCGCCGCGCTTCCGTTCGATCGCCATGGCCATCTGCGACGAGACGAACGTGAGGATGTCGAGCTCGCCCTGTCCGTAACGCACACCCGCCGAGTACGTCTGTGCCGCGACGATGCCGATCGTGCGGTCCTTCACGGTGAGCGGCACGCCCATCCAATCGATGGAAGGCGCACCGATCAACTCCGCCTCGCCGGCGGCCACGAGCTGTTCATGGACGTCCGGTGTCGCGAGCAGCGGTCGTCCCGTCCTGAGCACGTACTCGGTCAATCCTTTGCCAAGCTTGCGGGGTGGAACGTCTCGAGCGGTATCGTATTCGTCCACGAAATAGGGGAATTCGAGCTGGTCGCGTTGCGGATCGTACAGCGCGACGTAGAAGTTCTTGGCCGGCATCAATTCGCCGACAATCTCGTGGATGGCGCGCAGCAGCTCCTGGAGGTTGTCCGCCGTGTGCGTCGTGTGGGATATGCGATACACCGCCTCCTGCACGCATTCCGCCCGGCGGCGTGCCGTGACGTCGCGGAAGCTCCAGACGCGGCCGACGGAGTGCTGGTCCACCCGCAGCGGAATCGAATACCGCTCGAAGACTCGCCCGTCCTTGAATGTCAGGATGTCGGAGCTTTCAGAGTTCGGCGCGGCGTACAGCTCGCGAATCTTTTCGACAAACTGCTGCGGGTTGACGAGCTGCTCCTGCACATGCCGAATCAAGCGGCCGTCGTCCTTCGAGGCGATGAGGTTGGGAGGGATGCCCCACATCTCTTCGAAGCGGCGATTGTGCGATACCACGCGACCATCCAGATCGACGACCAGGATGCCGTCCGCCGTGGATTCGAGCGTTGACTGGAGGACCGAGACGGTCAGCGAGTCCGCAGTCCTACGGGGTTTCTTCGCCCGCGAGGCGGGCCGCTTCGTGGGCTTGGAACGGCGTGCAACCATGGGCCTCGAATCTACGGGTCTGAGTGACTTCGGTCACGGGTCAGACTGGGGGAAAGACCTAGGTTGAGAGCCCTTCTCCCGGGGAGTCCGGTTGCGCCCGAAGCGGTTCCGGTGGCTGGGCGTCGAGGAATCGAGCCGCGCCGAGCAGCAGCTTCGTGCGGCGGCGCGACAGCAGGAGGCAGTTGCCCACCTCGGCCAGCAGGCGCTTTCCGGCGTCTCGCGCGGCGATCTCTTTCAGGCGGCTGCCACATTGCTGGCGCGCGGGCTCGACGTCGAGTTCAGCGACGTCTTGGAGCTCAAGCCCGAGCACCGCAGCCTGCTGCTCCGCGCCGGTACCGGTTGGCGCGAAGGAAGCATCGGCCGGACGCTCGTCGCCGCGGATTCCGGCGGGCTCGCGGGATACGTCCTGAGCGCCGCCGGTCCTCTCGTGCTCGAAGATCCCGTCGTGGAAACGCGTTTCAACCTGCCGCCGCATCTCGAAGCACATGCCATCGTCAGCGGAGTCTGCGTCGCGGTGCAGGGCCGTGAGCGACCCTGGGGTGTGCTCGGCGCGTACAGCGCGCAGCCGCGGGAATTCAGCGGTCCGGATGTGCTCTTTGTGCAGGCGCTCGCGCACGTGCTCGCGACCGCGTTGGAGCGCGCGCGCGTCGAAGAGGCGCTGCGCAAGAGCGAAGAGCATTTCCGTTCGCTGACGGAAAACGCGTCCGACATCGTCACGATTCTGGGCGACGACGGCATCATTCGCTACACCAGTCCGTCGGTGGAACGGCTGCTCGGCTATAGCACCAGCGAGCTGCTGGGCCGCAACGCGTTCGAATTCATTCATCCGAACGACCTCGCGCCCGTCATGGAGGCGCTAGCGGACGCGATCCAGAAGCCCGGAACTCCGCAGATCGCGGAATTCCGCTTCAAGCACGCGGATCAGACGTGGCGAGTCCTCGAGTCGATCGGGCAGGCGAAGCTGGATCAGCCCAATGCATACAGCGTGATCGTCAACTCCCGTGACGTCACCGAGCGTGTGCGCCAGGAGGAAGTACTCCGCGCCAGCAAGCAGCGGCTGCGGACCGTGGTCGCCGGCGCGCCCGTGATCTTCTTCTCTCTCGACCCGCGCGGCGTGTTCACGCTCGCCGAGGGAAAAGGGCTGCTGTCGCTGGGCGTACGGCCGGGATTGCTCGTGGGCAAATCGTTTTTCGAGCTGTTGGGCGACGTCCCTCAGGCCGTTACGGACGTACGTCGAGCGCTCGCGGGTGAGTCGGTCACGGCGCGCGTCGAGCTCTTCGGGTTCGAGTTCGAGGCGCAATACTCCCCGGTGCGTGAGCGCGACGGGACGATCACCGGCGTCGTGGGTGTCGCCACCGATATCACCGAGCGGCGTCGCGCCGAGGACGCCCTGCGCCGCGCCGACGCCGCCAGCCGCACGCTCGTGCAGCAGGCGCCGTTCGGAATCTTTCGCGCTGCTCCTGACGGCACCCTCCTCTCCGTCAACCCGGCACTCGTCGAGATGCTGCGGTACGGCTCGGAGGCGGAGCTGCTCGAGCGGCACCTCGATCATGATGTGTTCAAGGATCCATCGGCCCGCGCACGCTACGTCACGCAACTGAACGAAACGACGGCAGCGGCGGAAACGCAGGCCACGTGGCGCCGCCGCGACGGCGAAACGCTGACGGTCCGGCTCTACGGACGCGCGGTACGGCTCGAGGATGGCCGGGTCGAGTGTCACGAGGTCTTCGCGGAAGACGTCAGCGAGCGTCGCGGTTTGGAAGAACAGCTCCGCCAGGCCCAGAAAATGGAAGCGATCGGGCAGCTCACCGGCGGCATCGCACACGACTTCAACAACCTCCTCACGATCATCCTCGCCAACGCCGAGCTGCTGGCCCGTGGTCCGGACGAAGCGAGCCTGCGGGACATCGTGTCGGCGGCGGTGAGCGGGCGGCTGATGGTGAACCAGCTGCTCGGATTTGCCCGCCGCTCGACGCTGTCGCTCGAGCCGGTGCATCTCGGGCCGCTCGTGAACGATCTCGCGGCCGTGTTACGCCGCGTGTTGCCGGCGGACATCGAGCTGCTCGTGTTCGCGGATGAAGATCTGCCCGAGGTCGCAGCCGACGGCCATGCGATCGAGCAGATCCTCCTGAACCTCGTCAACAACGCGCGCGACGCGATGCCGCAGGGCGGCGTCCTCCGCCTCGAGACCAGCTGCACGTGGATCAGCGATGCGCAGCGCGACGTGCTCGGCCCGGGCGCCGCGTCCGAGTATGTCTGCCTGGCGGTCGACGACACCGGCGCGGGCATGGACGAAGCGACGCGGCAACGCGCGTTCGAGCCGTTTTTTACGACAAAGCCGGTCGGAAAAGGAACGGGGTTGGGGCTCGCCACCGTCTATGGATTGGTGAAACAGCACGGCGGGTTCGTGCAGATCGACAGCGCGCCGGGCGCGGGCACACGCTTACGAGTTTACTTCCCGGTCGCGGAAGAGGTAGCGCGGCGCCGTGGCTCGGGGGTTCAGGTCCTGGAGAACGAGGCGCCGAGAGGCAAAGAGACGATCCTGGTGGTGGAAGACCAGGCGCAGCTGCGTCGTGCGACGGTCTACACGCTGGAGCGGGCGGGGTATTCGGTGCTCTCCGCGGGGGACGGCTACGAAGCGCTGCAACTGTTGCGACAGCACCCCGAGCCGATTGATCTCGTCTTCACCGATCTGGTCATGGGCCGGCTCGGCGGGCGCGGGCTCTATCAGATCGACCGGAGGGATGGGCGCGCCACGCCTTGCCGGCGCGGGGCGCGGTGAAGAGCCGCTCGATCCCTCGTTGCCGTTCGTTCCCAAGCCCTGGACCAGCGCCGATCTGCTCGCGCGCGTGCGCGCGACGCTGGACGCAGCGAAAACCCCGCGATCCTGAACCTAGTCGTTCAAAACCGTCAGGCCCGCCTCACCCGCCGCCAGGACCAATCGGTCGATTTGTCCTGATGTCGGTGGCAGCCATACGAGTGCCAGCCAGCAGGGAATCGGGGGCTCCCGAAATGGCCGGTAGACGATCCCGTTCGGATTCCGGTACGGTGCTGCAATTGCTTCGCTCACGAGCGCCCACGCACCCCCGGCGGCAATTTGAACATTCATGGTGGGTGTTTCTCTGGGACGCTCGAGCCGCCGCTCCGGTACCAAGCCGCGGTCGCGTAACGCGGCCTCCAAAATGGGGAAGAACCCTGGCCAGCGTCGAGACGCCGAATTGAGCCAACTGAGCGTGCGGAGCTCAGACAAGGACACGGTTGCCTCCGCACTCAGCGGATGGCTTGCCGGGAGGAGGACACCCGTGATCGTGGTGTCGATGAGCCGGTGCGCCGAGAAGCCGTGAACCGGCCATTCGGCTATGAATGCCGATCCGACATCGACGCGGTGCTCCCGCAATGCGTGGAATATTTCACCATC